>ERZ837590.519-NODE-519-length-31040-cov-7.056737_pt1 | contig 31040 bp, 23 predicted proteins | sample MGYA00519573_ERZ837590 | MGnify/ENA primary metagenome ERZ837590 (study PRJEB31850, sample SAMEA3708820) | human gut metagenome | biome: human gut; feature: human-associated habitat; material: faeces | place: China | collected 2014 ... | reverse complement strand
TGGCCCTGCTGACCGGCGGCATGAAGGCCGCCGCCCGCCGCACCACGCTGGCTGCCATCCGCAAGGACGAAGCCGACCTTGTGGTGGGCACCCACGCCCTGATGAGCGAAGGGGTGGAGTTTGCCCGGCTGGGTCTGGCGGTCATCGACGAGCAGCACCGCTTTGGGGTGCGTCAGCGCGGCACATTGGCCGAAAAGGCCGCGAACCCGCACCTGCTGGTCATGAGCGCCACCCCTATCCCCCGCACGCTGGGGCTGCTGATCTACGGCGACTTGGATATCTCCATTCTGGACGAGCTGCCCCCCGGGCGCACCCCGGTCAAGACCCGGTGCATCACCGGCAAACGGCGGCGAGACCTGTACCGCTTTCTGGACAGCGAGATCGACAAAGGGCGGCAGGTGTATCTGGTCTGCCCCGCCATCGAGGATGTGCCGGACGGCGGACTGAACGCCGTCAAGACCTACTACGAGGACATTGCCAAGACGCTGCTGCCCGACCGCCGGGTGGGGCTGATGCACGGCAAGCTGAAACCCAAGGAAAAAGCCGCCGTCATGGAGGATTTCAAGGCCGGGCGGTTGGACGCACTGGTGTCCACCACCGTCATCGAGGTGGGCGTGGACGTGCCCAACGCCAGCGTGATGGTGATTGAAAACGCCGAGCGCTACGGCCTGAGCGCCCTGCACCAGCTGCGCGGGCGGGTGGGACGCGGCGCTGCCGAGAGCTGGTGCTTCCTTGTCAGCGACAACACCAGCGAGGCCGTGCAGAAGCGGCTGAAATTCCTCTGCTCCACCACCGACGGCTTTGCCGTGGCGCAGTACGATCTGGAGACCCGCGGCCCCGGCGACTTTTTCGGCAGCCGTCAGCACGGTCTGCCCACCTTACAGATCGCCGACCTGATGAATGACACCCGCACCCTGCACGCCGCTCAGAGCGAAGCCGCCGCATTGCTTGCCGCCGACCCGCTGCTGGAAAGCCCTGCACACGCTTTGCTGGCCGCGCAGGTGCAGCAGATGTTCGACAAGGCCGGGCCGATGAACTAAAAAAGCGCTGTCGCACAAAAAACTCGTGCGACAGCGCTTTTCTTTACACTTCTTTGCTTCCAACAATGCTTTGCAGGATGCGGGCGGTCAGGGCGTCCAGCTTTGTTTCCAGTGCGGGCAGGTGCAGCAGGCGGTAGAGCCGCTGATACACGGCATCCACCGCGTAGCCCGCAGCGGCAACCAGCAGCACCGCACCGGTCAGGTACGCCAGCGAGGGCAGCAGCGCCCCGCCGAACCGGGGCAGGTCTACCAGCCGCCACAGCAGCGCCCGGGTAAAATCGCTGTCGTGCAGTAGATACACCCCGAAGGACAGCGGTGCCAGCCGAAAGACCCAGCGCCGCCAGTAGTCCGAGCGGATATGGATATTCTGGAACAGCAAAAACATTGCTGCTGAGGCGATGACCGTAGCCAGTGCCTGATAGCCGTTGACGGTATTCACAAAACCGTTCAGGTGCAAAGCGTTTTCCACCCGCAGCGCCAGCATCCGGTTGAACAGCCCCGCCGCCGAGGCTGCCAGATACGCCACTAGGCACAGCCCGCTGGGCACGGTCACCCGGTATTTGCGGAAATAAGCGGCCATAAAATACAGGGTGTAGAACCAAATAAAGCTGTACCCGTTATTCACAAAGGTCACATCCGTTGCCCAGTAGAACAGCGTGCCCCACACGCTTTGCAGCAGCAGCGCCACCAGCAGCAGGGTTTTGTACTGCCGCCTATTCAGGCTTTGCACCACCACGTTCAGCACCGGCACCGAGAGGTACAGTAAAAAATAGGCCGAGGCGAACCAGTAGCCGTTGGAGGTAAGGGGCAAAAGCGCCCGGAGCAGTTTGACCGCCGAAAGCGGGACTGCCCCCGCCTTGACTGCAATGCAGAAGGTAAGCATGGAGTAAAACCACACCTGTGCCCCGATGCGGAACAGTCGCCCGGCGCGGACAGCCCCCTTGCGCTCCGACAGATAATAGCCGGAAAGCATTACAAAGCAGTTGGTGGACACACGCGCCAGAACAAACAGCAGCCAGTAGATCCAGAATGCTGCCGACCCCTGCGGTGCCGCACTGCCCAGCCCGCCGTGCCCAATGCCGTGCATCAGAACGATCATCACCATACTGAGAATGCGCATCGTCTCAAAGCCGCTATGCCGTTTCTGCTCTTCCATACCCCGTTTTCCCCCTTACATTTCCCCTGTTTCCAGCTGCCGCAAAGCCTGCCGCACCTGCTGCTCCGGCCGCAGCCACGCTTGATAGTACGCCGCATTGTGCTTTGCCATGGCTAAGATCGCCGCCGGGTCTGCCAGCAGCTGCCGCAGCTGCTCCTCACACTCTGCCGGGGACGTATACGTTTTATAGTTTTTGCCCTCTTCAAAGCCGCCCGGCAGGGTGTACCGCAGCGGCTCGGTGACAATAGCGCGCCCCGCCGCCACATACTCGGCCAGCTTCCAGCCGGTAGAGCCGTGCAGTCCGGTAGAAGCAACGCAAATCTCCGTGTGCTGCATCCGGTGCAGGTAGGCGCGCTTGCCGGTCAGCTTGTCCGGCACGATCAGTTCCGGGCACAGCCGCCGGGCGCAGGCGTTGTCCGACACGCCGCCGGTGAACTGTTCCGGAAAAGCAGCTTGCAGTCGGTGCAGCAGCTCGATGCGGTCTGCGTTCACCTGCCGCCACTCTGCCTGTAAGTCCGGGTATTGCTGCACCGCCGGTTCCTCCGGGTCCCACAGACGGGTCAGGAAGAGGATGCGCGGCTTTTTGCGCACCCGGGTCAGCCGGGCTTCAAAGTCCTGCGGGTAGCAGCGGGTGGAAAGCGCCCACTGCTTCAGGCGGCTCTTTGCGCTGCGCTCCGCTTCCAGCGGCGAGCCCGGACAGGTAACGTAATAGTTCAGCCCCAATGGCCGCAGCTTTGCGGAGATATCGCCCGGGAACTGCCGGTTCTTCTCCTCCGAAAAGGAACGTTTAAACACCACATCCGCCCGTTGGAACAGTGCCAGCACCGCCGCCGGGTCGTTGTAGAAGTAGCCGTCCATCAGGTCAAACACCACCGTGCGGCCGTCGATCTCGGTCTCCAGCAGCGCTTCCCGGGCAAGGGGACTGCCCTGCCGCTCGTCCTGCACCCGCAGGGTCAGCTCCCCGCGCTTTGCCAGCAGGGTAAAGCCCGCCAGAATGCCGCTGACGTGCGCCGCCCCCTCCCGAGTGGCAAGTTTTATTGTGACCTGCATATTCCCTCCTATCGGTGGAACAGCCCGGTGCGCCGCTCACCCATGGGGATGACATCGCAGAACACGCACCGGCTCTTGGTGGAAAGCTGCACATCCTTGTGATAGCAGCCAAAAAACCATTTTTCGTAGGTCAGCTTGAGCAGGATCTCGTCCAGAAACAGGTGCAGACGGTTGCTTTCGCCAAGGGCAAGGGCTGTAAAATCCAAAAATCTGCTTGGCGCATCGTGGGTCAGCACATAATCTACCTTGTAGTCTACTGCCTCTAAGTTGCGGCGGCAGGTGTCGTATTCCTCGTCACTGGGCATCTCCTGCTTCCACCAGTTCACGCCCGGCTCCCGGTCGTCCTTATCCTGACTTTCCGCGCCGCCGAAGCAGAGATAGGTCTTGCCCTCCAGCTCCAGCACGCTGCCCCGGCACACATGATATACGTTGCCGCCAAGGCTCTGTACCCTGCCGCCGAACAGTTCGGTCTCCGGGTACTGTGCCAGCAGGTCGTAATTTTCGTGGCTGCCGTCCAGAAACAGCACCGTGTAGGGGCGCTTGCGCAGCCAGTCCAGCCGCTTGCGCTCTGCGGCGCTGCCGTCCCACACAAAGCCGAAATCTCCCAGCACCACCACGGTGTCCTTCTTGCCCAGCCAGCGCAGCTTGCCCTGCTTGAAGCGCTGGATATCGCCGTGGGTATCCCCTGTAAGATATACCATTCCTGCCCTCCCTGCCGGAGCGAAAGAACGGTGTAAAACACCGCAAGGCTCTTGTAACACCCCGGCAAACCTGTTATTATTATAGAACACAGCACGCTTGCTGCAAAATTGATCTTCCGGCGCGCTGCACAGCGCAGCCGTATCTAGTATATTTTATCGCTTTTTAAAGGAATTGTCCACATGAAACGTATTTTTGCACTGGTTCTTTCGCTTGTATTCCTGCTCAGCTGCCTTGTGCTGCCCGCCGGGGCCATGTTCGACCCCAGCCCGGTGTATCAGGTGCAGGCTGCAAGCGCCTATATCGTGAACACCGATACCAACATCATCGTCTATGATAAGGATAGCACAAAGCAGGTGTCTGCCGGCGGTCTGACCAAATATATGACTCTTGCCGTGCTGCTGACCAACTACGCCGACCAGCTGGACAGCACCTTCCAGATGCCCTTTGCCATCTCGGACTATGTTTATAACACCAATAACGCAGATATGCGCTCCAACGAGACTTTCACCTACCGGGAAGCCATATACGCCATGCTTACCCGCAACGCCAACGAAGCGGCTATGGGTGTGGCATACGCCCTTTCTGGCGGCGATCTGGACGGCTGGGTGGCGCAGATGAACACCCTGTCCCAGCGCATCGGCACCACTGCCAGCAGCTGGACGGACGCCTGCGGCATCGACAGCGGCAACACCACCTGCGCCGTGGATATGTACCTGATTTTGCGCTACCTGATGAGCTTTGACGCCTTTGTGGAGGTGTCCGGCGCGCCCAGCTTTACCATGCCCGCCAAGGAGAAGCACCGTTCCTCCTCGGTGCTGGTCAGCCAGAACGCCGCGCTGAGCAAAGCCAGCGGCGGCAGCTACTACCGCAGCGCCATGCAGGGCGGTATGTGCAATGTGACCGCCTTTAAAAACGATACCGGCACCCAGAGCTATGTTTCGTGGGGTAACAAGGACGGTGCCACCTATATCTTCTGCGTGATGGACAGCCCCGACAGCTGCGATACCTTCGGCTACGCCAACCGCCGCCCTGCCCTGTTCGAGACGGTCAAACTGATGGACTGGGTGTTCGACAGCTTTTCCATTCAGGCTGCGCTGGACACTGATTTGACCATTGCGGAGATCCCGGTAAAGTATTCCTCCGATACAGACACTTTGCAGCTGTACCCCAACGACAGCATGATGACCCTGCTGCCCTCCACCAGCGACGGCACCGTCACTCAGAAATACTTCCACCTGCCGGACTACGTCTGCGCGCCCATCCAGCAGGGCGACGTAGTGGGCACGGTGGAGCTGAAGCTGGCGGGCGAGACCATCGGCGTGGTTGAGCTGATCGCCGGGCAGGACGTAGCCCGCAACCCGCTGCTATTCGGGGTGGACAAGGTGAAGGAGTTCCTGACCAGCCTGTACCTGAAGGTGGTGCTGGTGCTCAGCCTGATCGCCGCCCTGATCTATGGGCTGTGGCTGCTGTGCTCCAACTGGAACCGCCGCAAGCCCACCAAAAAGATCCACCGCCGCTATTAAGTAAAGCAAAAGCCCTGCACCGGATGCAGGGCTTTTGCTGTATTGTAGCGCCTCAGGCGCGGTTTTTCAGAAGTTCTGTCAGGCTGTGGAAGGTTTGGCCGTGGTTGCCGGTAACAGTCTCGGCGTGGAGCAGGCTGCTGAGAACGCTTTCCTCCACGCACTCTGCCACCGCCCGGAACAAAGGGTTGATGGCATCATCGTGGAGCAGGGTCATGGGCAGCAGGGCTTTCTCCGAGTAATGCGGCACCCTGTTGGCGGTGGTGAAGGCGATGACAATCTCGCCGCTGCCGTTGCCGCAGTAGGAACCTGTGCGAGAAAGCCCCACCAGCGCCCGGCGGCACAGCCGCCGCAGCTGCCGCTCGCTCAGGGGGATATCCGTGGCCAGCACCGTGATGATGGAGCCTTTATCCTCGTGGGGCGGAATGCTGTTATTCAGCAGCGTATGGATAGGCGTGCCCGCCACGATGAGGTCATCGAACAGCGCATGGTTGGAGAGCACCAGTGCGCCCATGGTGTAGGGTTTTCCGTCCAGTTCCACCACCCGGGAGGCGGAGCCGATGCCGCCTTTCAACCCGTGGCAGCGCATCCCCCGCCCGGCACCTACGGCACCCTCGGCAAAATCTGCCTTGCAGTCTGCCAGCGCGGCAAAAACGTGCTGCTCGGTCACATGAAGCCCCCGGATGTCGTTCAGGCCGCAGTCGTTGCACTCGCAGACCACCGGGTTCACGCTGCCGGTGGTCTCGCAGATGTCGGGGTTTTTCTCCAGCATATACTTTACCAGCGCGGTCTGTGCCGTGCCCACGCTGAGGGTGTTGGTAAACAGGATGGGCGTTTCCAGCGTGCCCAGCTCGTCGATCTGCACAAGGCCGGTGGTCTTACCAAAGCCGTTGATGACATAGCTGGCCGCCAGCACTTTTTCGTGGAAAATATCCCCTTGGTGCGGCAGCAGCGCCGTTACGCCCGTCTGCACCACGCCGTCTGCCAAGGTGCAGTGCCCTACCGTCACCCCCGGCACATCGCTGATCTTATCCCGCGCACCTTTAGGCAGTGTGCCCACCTGAAAACCCCATTCGTTCCCTGCAATGCCCATCGTAGCTCCTCCTTGCTTTTTTCTAAGGTGTATCATAGCATTTCCGCTGCCAAAAGTAAACCACTGTAACAAGCCGGGGCGGGCGCTGAAAAAGGGGCCGCTGCACAGCTATCTCCCTGTGCAGCAGCCCTTTGCTTTTTTACGCCGCAGTGCAGTGTCCCTCAGGAATGCTCCACCAGACGGAAAAGCCCCTTGAACTTTTCCCAGCAGGCCACCACCCGCTCCCGCGCTGCACAAAATCATTGAGGTGCCGCCGCATTTTCCGTTGGCCACGATCTTCTGAGCGCCGCATAGGAGACCAGGAAGTTTGCAAGCCACCCTGCCGGGACGGCAAGCCAGACAAAGGCAATGCCAAAGCGCGGTGCACAGAGCAGGGCAACGGACAGGCGAATGGCAAGGTTTACCATATTTGCAATGAGGAACGGGCGCATGATGCCAAGCCCGCGCAGCACGCCATCGGTCGCCATCTTGATGCCCATGAAGATGAAGAAGTAACCCAGCCACCGCATATAATCACCGGACACCTGATAGGCCAGCGCCGTTCCGTCCTTGCCCAGAAACAGCGAGGAGATCTGGGTGTGCAGGGTTTCAATGACCGCAAAGGCAATGACCGCAAAGCACAGGTCCAGCACCAGTGCAGCGTGGTAGCCTTTTTTGAGGCGGTCGATCTTCTTTGCACCAAAATTCTGGGAGATATAGGGCGAGACCGCATTGCCGATGGAGACAAAGATCAGCGAGAAAACATTTTCTACCCGCATCGTTGCTGCATATCCGGCAAGCGCCTGTGTGCCAAAGGGGTTTACCACCGCCTGCACGATCATCATGCCGATGGACACGGTGGACTGCTGCAAGACCGACGGCACCGCAATGCGAAGCATGGAATACAGCTCCTGCCGATCGAATTTATTAAAGGGGCTTTTATATTGCCGCATCCGGTGCAGGAAGATCAAAAACGAAAACACCGCAGAAATGCCCTGTGCGATCAACGTGGCAAGGGCTGCGCCAAACACGCCCAAGCCAAGCCCCGCCACCATCCAGAGATCCATAAAAATATTCAGGATGGAGGAAAAGATCAGCAACCCCAGCGGGATCCTGGACTCCCCAATGGAGGTAAACATGGTGGAAAGAATGTTGTACATGAACAAAAACGGGAAGCCCACAAAATAGACCCGCAGATACAGCACCGCGTCCTCCAGAATGTCGGCGGGGGTCTGTAAGCCGCTCATCATAGCACGGGAAAAGCTAAAGCCAAAAACGCCAAGGACAACGCTCAAAACCAGAAAGCTGAGCAGGGACGTTGACACGATGGTTTTCATTTTGCCATAGTTTTTAGCGCCAAAATAGCGGCTTACCAGCACACCGGCACCCACACCGGCACCCAGCGCCACACAGATAAAAACATTGGTCAGCGCAGCACAGGCACCGACAGCCGCCAGTGCCGAGGAGCCGACAAACTGGCCGACTATGATGGAATCTGCCATGTTATAGACCTGCTGAAAAAAGCTGCCTAGGATCATTGGCATTGCAAAAACCGTCAGCGCTTTCAGCGGCGCATCTGTGATCAGATATTCATCTTTCGACATGATCTATTTTCCTCCGAGCTGTGTTTCTCTCAATTTTTTAAATTTGCTCTGGCCAAGTATACCACGCTTTTTCCCTACTGAAAAGCTCCCGCTTGCATTCTCGCAAACTGCTTTTATAACGTCCCGTTTTCCTTTCTCTCGTCTTGACAAGCCCTTTTCTTCCGATTACAATACCAAAAAGAGCCGGCGGGCGGTCTTTTTGCTGCCTGCTGCCACAATCTTCCGGGAAAGGAACTTTTTCATGGAACCAAAAACAAAACAATCTCTGCTCGTTACCGTGGTAGGGGTAACGCTTTTTGTAGCGCTGCTGCGGCTTTCTGACGTTCTGGCCTTTGCCGCAAAGCTGATAGATCTGGTACTGCCCATTCTGGCGGGCGGCATTCTGGCGCTTTTTATCAACGTGCCCATGACCGGTCTGGAAAAGCGGCTGAACCGCCTGTTCGGCAAGGCCAAAAAGCAGCCCTCGGCGAAAGCCATCCACCTTCTCAGCTTTTTCATCACCCTGCTGGGCGTTGTGCTGGTGCTGGTATTGGCGCTGACCCTACTGATTCCGGAGCTGGTGCAGTCCTTCCACAGCCTGTATGTGCAGATCGAGGCCAATATTCCCCGCTGGACTGCCTATCTCAACGCACAGGATGCTGACATGGGCTGGCTGATGAACTGGCTGGAGGGCATCAACTGGGAGCAGCTGCTGCACAAGGTCACCGCAAGCATCGACACGGTGCTGGTCAATGCGGTAGGGGCTGTCTCTGCCACGGTGAATATCGCGATCACCGCCTCGTTTGCGCTGATCATCTCCGTCTATATGTCCCTTAGTACGGAGAGCCTCGGCCACCAAGCCCGCACGCTGGTGTGCGCCTACCTGAAGCCTGCCCACGCCGCCGGGGTGCTGAAGTTCTGCCGGCTGTTCCGGCAGTCCTTTGCAAACTTTTTAACGGGACAATGCAGCGAGGCAGTGATCCTTGGCGTTCTGATGGCTCTTGCATTTTCCGTTTTCAAGATCCCCTACGGCAGTCTGGTGGGCGTGCTCACCGCCATCTGCGCCATCATCCCCTATGTGGGTGCACTGATCTCCTGCGTGGTCAGTGTGTTCCTTGTGCTGTTGGTAGACCCTGTGCTGGCGGTGCGCTGCCTGATCGTGTACCTTGCCGTGCAGTTTGTTGAAAACCAGTTCATTTATCCCCGTGTGGTGGGAAAATCCGTGGGGCTTTCGCCGCTATACACCCTTATTGCCGCCATGATCGGCGGAAAGCTTTTTGGCATCATCGGCATTATCTTCTTTATCCCCCTGACAGCGGTGGTCATCGAGCTTGTAAAAGAGGACACCTTTCGGCGTCTGCGCGCAAAAGAGCCCCTGCAATAAAACAGCGTGCCCGGAATACCATACCCCCTGATATCCTTCCCTGGTGTCAGGGGTATTTTTATGCCGTGCAGCTGCAAAGCACGCGGTTTTTCGCCCTTTTCCATGCAAAATCCTTCAAAAAACAACTTGAAACGCTTTTGTTACAATGATACAATATGATTGTCATTTTATGGGAAAATCGGCGTATGCCCAGTGCGGACAGGCCGCGAGCGTGGGAGTTCCTGTGGGGTGTGTAAGAATAAACAAGCTATGGCAGTGCTGCACCTCATTGGCTCTGTGCGGTACTGCTCTCCGAAATGTGAGGAAAGTATATTTATATGATAAAGAAGATCTCCCGCCGCTCCTTTTTGCAGGCTTGCAGCGTTGCAGCTGCCACGGCAGCGCTGACCGCCTGCGGCGGCGGCAAGGCTGAAAGCAAAACAGCAGATGCGCACGAAGCCGTCACCTTTATGGCACCTTATAAGGAGATAGAAGCCTTTATTGAGCAGGTGCACAGCGTTTACCCGGAAGTGAACATCGAGGTCGTGCCATACAGCGGCGATAACACCACCACCTGTTTGCAGAATATGTTTGCGGCAGGCGACCTGCCGGACGTCTGCACCTTGACCTACTACGACCCCCAGATCGATCTGGTCTCCGACAAACTGCTGGACCTTTCCGGCTACGATTTTACGGACAACTATGTGGAGTCCCGTCTGCAGGACGTGTTCGACAACGGTGCCATCTATCTGCTGCCCTCGGTTTACAACTGCTACGGCATCACCTACAACAAGACCCTGCTGCGAGAACACGGCTGGGAGCTGCCCAATTCTTTCGCTGAGCTGGAAGTGCTGGCTGCAAAAGCCAAGGAAGCCGGGGTCGATCTCTGCCTGCCGCAGATCCAGTATCCGGGCTACGGTTTCCAGTATCTGTGCAACATTGCAGATGCCGATTTCCTTGGCACGCTGGACGGCAGACTGTGGCAGAAGGATTATCTTTCCGGCAAGGCAAACGTCAGCAACACCCCCGGCATGATGCAGGCAATGGCGTATGTCAAAAAGTGGAAGGACATCGGGATGCTGAACGACTCCGGCGATGCTCTTGACGACAATGTGACCCTGCAGAGGATGGCCGAGGGGAATACCCTGTTTTTGATCGGAAACACCAACGGCATTGTGGAGGCAGACGGCAACGCCGATAAATTCGGCCTGATGCCCTATCTTTCCGAGGACGGCACCCAGAACGTTTTTGTGCTGAATGTGAACCGCTTCTACGGTCTGAATAAAAAGCTGAAACAGAACCCCCAGAAGCTGGAAGATGCGCTCAAGGTGATGCGTGTGCTTTCCACCGTTGCAGGCACCAGCGCTCTGCAGCCCGCAACGGCGCTGAAAAGCAGCCTGTTGCCCTTCAAGGGTGCAAAGGCAGACGGCACCTACTATGCCGACATCGCCGATACCCTGAACGCAGGCAACACCGCGCCCTTTATCTATTCCGGCTGGGAAAACACCTTCGTGACCACCGGCCTTAAAATGCTGGACTTCATGAAGGGCAACGCCACCATGGAGGATGTCATCCGTCAGCTGGACGAGGATCAGGACAGTGTGGTGAACAACACCCCGGATGTCATCACTACCGTTACGGAGGAGCTTTCGCAGCAGGACTGCGCCATGCTGGTAGGCCGCTGCTTTGCACAGGCTACCGGCAGCGACCTTGCGCTGGTCTCGCTGAGCACATGGATCCCCGGCAACCCCACCGAGCAGAACCACCACGGCGTAGCCGCCAAGCTGTACGCCAAGGGCATTACGGATTACGACCTTTCGGTCATCCTGCCCACCGGCTGGAACCGCACCATCCAGACCGTCACCCTGACCGGGCAGCAGATCAGCGACCTGCTGGCTTCTGGCTACGATGCCTACGGCAACGGCAAGGGCTACCCCTATGTGCTGGTAAGCCCGGTGCAGCCGGAGGCGGGCAAGACCTATCAGGTTGCCATCTGCGGTGTGAGCGACCGGCTGGCTGCCGAAGCAACGGTGACAGACAGCGGCGTGGTGGGCATGGATGCCGCAAAAACCTTCTTTGGTGCTTACACCACCATCAGCCGGGCAGACACCGCATGGAGTTGAATAAAACGGACAGGAGATACTGGATGTGAACAACAAAATCTATAAAAAGCTGTTTGTGGGCTTCGGCTTTGTCAGCATCGTGTTGATCCTGACCCTTTTTGTCATGAGCCAGACCTACATCCAAAACCTTGTCTACCACGAGCGTCTGAGCCAGATGGAAGAGGTCACCCACCAGATGTTCCACAGTCTGGAGGATGTGATCGACAACCACTGGGACGAGGTGGATGTGCAGTGTAATTATTTATACAACACCCCGCTGGAGACTGTTACCGATCTCTACCGCTATCTGAAAAAGCTGTCGGAGCTTTCCAATTACCATGAAAAACAGATCGAACTGATCGCCGTGGATGCTGCCGGGCGTTATTATACCGAGTATGGCCGCACGGGTCTGCTGCGGGAAATGAACTATCTGGAAAACGCGCCGCAGCGGGTCAGCTATGTTTCCAATTCGCTGACCGTGGACGACTCCCGGATGGTGTTTCTGGAACAGCTCTCCACCCCCATCACACTGCAAAGCGGAGAGAAAGAGATCACCCTGCGCTACTTTGGTATTTCGCAGAGCATGACCCAGCTGAACGATTATTTCCGCTGCGACGCCTACGAAAATAACAACAGCGTCTATGTACTGGACAACAACGGTTTCAAGCTGTTCAACGCCAATGATACCGAGCTGTTGAAGGGGCACAACGTATACACCGTGCTCTCCCAGATGTCCTATCTGCACGGTTCTTCCTTTGCAGCAGCAAAGGAGCGGCTTGCCCGCACAGGCTCCTGTTATTCCAACGCTGTGCTGGACGGAACTGAGTATTACTACGCCCTGAAGCAGATGGAAAACGCCCAGTGGACGCTGGCGTTCCTTGTTCCAGCAGAATATGTGGCCGTGAATACGCAGAAGCTGGTCAATATCGTCATGGCCGTTATTGTAGGCTTTGCAACGGTGTTTTCGATCATGGCAGTCATTGCTGGCTGGTTCCTTTTGCGGGAAAAGCAGCAGCGGGAGCTGCAGGCTGAAAAAAAGACGAACCTCCGTCTGGAGCAGTATAACGTCCAGCTGACGCAGGCCAACGACGAGATGCGGCGGGCGCAGGATGCTGCCGCCGAGGCGCTGCAGTCCGCCGAGCGTGCCAGCAAAGCCAAGACAGACTTCCTCTCCAACATGAGCCACGATATCCGCACCCCCATGAACGCCATCATCGGCATCACCGCCCTGATGAAAAACGAGCTGCACGAGCCGGAAAAGCTTGCCGAGCATCTGGGCAAGCTGGAAAGCTCCGGTCAGCTGCTGCTGGGCATCATCAACAATATTCTGGATATGAGCCGCATCGAGAGCGGCAAGACCACCCTGCATGTGGAAAAAATGAACCTGCCCCAGCAGATCAGCCAGCTGGACAGCATCATCCGGCAGCAGGCAGGCCAGCGCAGTCAGACCTTTACGGTAAGCACCAATCTGCAGCACGAAAACGTGCTGGCCGACCCCAACCGTCTGAATCAGGTGCTGATGAACATCCTCTCCAATGCGGTCAAGTATACGCCCACCGGTGGGCACATCCGTTTGGAGGTGGAAGAGCTGCCCCGGAACGAGCACTACGCCCGGTACCGCTTCGTGGTGCAGGATGACGGCATCGGCATGAGCGCGGACTACCAAAAGACCCTCTTTGACCCCTTTACCCGTGAGGAGCGCTCCGGCACCAACAAGGTGCAGGGCACGGGTCTGGGTATGGCGATTACCAAAAGCGTCATAGACCTGATGGGCGGCTCCATCAGCGTAGAGAGTGCCACCGGTAAGGGCACCCGCTTTGAGGTGGTGCTGGAATTCCCCATTGACACCGAAGCGGACACGGTGCAAAAGGCGCAGGCGCTCCCGGAGGAAGAAGAGACCACTTCTCCCCTGTCCGGCATGAAGTTCCTCTGTGCCGAGGATAACGCCATCAACGCCGAGATTCTGCAAATGCTGCTGGAAACAAAAGGCGCAAGCTGCACCATCTGCCCCAACGGTCAGGAGATCGTGGATGCCTTTGCCAGCGTGAAGCCCGGCGACTATGATATGATTTTGATGGACGTGCAGATGCCGGTGATGGACGGCTTGGAAGCCACCCGCCGCATCCGCAGCGGCGAAAACCCGCTGGGACGCACCATCCCCATCCTTGCCATGACCGCCAACGCCTTCCTTGAGGATATGCAAAAGAGTAAGGAAGCCGGCATGGACGAACACCTGTCCAAGCCTGTGGACATCAGCGCACTGGAACAGGTGGTAAAGCGCTTCCGCGTTACCCCCCCCCCGAAAATAAATAGCGGTATACAGCGCTTTTGTCGCAAAGCGCCGCATAACCTTGCATAAAAAAACTGCTGCCCCTTTGCCCGGACGCTTTGGCATCCGGTACGGGGCAGCAGTTTTTTGCGTTATAGAAGGAGCATTCCCCTCAGATGGGCATGGTCTGGTAGAACCAGTCCGAAATGGCCTTGCGAGTGTCGGCGAAGAACTTTTTCACCGGGCAGGCGGCATCCCGTGCTTCCTGTTCCAGATCCGTGCCTGCGGGGAAGTTGCGGATGACGGTATACGCCACCGACTGCGGCGGCAGCGACATCATCACAGCCGGGTCGTGCACCACGCAGATCTGCTCGCCTACCGCAAGGGTAGCGGGGTCGGAGGTGGTCTTTTCGTCATGGTCCTGCCAGACGGTGCTGTCGGTAACGATCATCTGATAGGTTTCCTGCTCTTCCGCAGTCACCAGAATAGACTCCACCTTGCCTTCCACGGTGCGGCTGACACCCTCTACTACACCATAATAGTAGAGCTTCTTGGAAAACAGCGCCGAAGCAGAGGGCAGCACGCTGACGCTGAGCAGCAGCACCGCAAGCAGACAAAAGAGCGAGCGATAGGTCTTTTTCATAGAAAACCTCCATTTTTCATGTTGCAGCGGAGCGCCCGGCGCTCCCGGATGCCTTATTTTACCATAACTACCGTCGGATTTCTATATCCGGGCTTAACCGGCCACGGAAAATCAACTTTTACACAAAAAGGACTGCCGTGCATAGCAGCGCACAGCAGTCCTTTTTATGCTTTTATCCGTTTACTTGCTGATGGAAAGGGTGCCGAATGCAGTCTCTTCAAAGTGGCTGCTGTACAGCTCCTGCATCAGCTTGATGAGCGAGAGGGTATCCTCTGCGCCGGCGGTCTCGTAGCAGGAGTGCATCGCCAGCTGCGGCAGACCGATGTCCACGCAATTCATGGACACCTGTGCCATCGCCAGATTGCCCAGCGTGCTGCCGCCCACCTTATCGGAGCGGTTTGCAAAGTATTGCAGCGGCACACCGGCGCGGGCAGCCAGCTCCCGGGCAGCGGCAACGCTCATGCCGTCGCTGGTGTACTTCTGACCTGCGTGGGTCTTGATGACCACGCCCTTGTTCATGTAGGTGCAGTTGTTCACATCGGTGTGCTCCGGGTGGTTGGGGTGCACGGCGTGGGCGTTGTCGGCGCTGACCATAAAGCTGGAAGCCACCGCACGGTGGAAGTCCTCATCGTTGCCGCCAAGGCTCTGGGCAATGCGGTGCAGCACATCGTACAGGAAGGTAGAAGCTGCGCCCTGCTTGGTGCCGGAGCCGACTTCCTCGTTATCAAAGAAGGCCGCCACGCCGATGGAGCGGGCGTTCTTTGCGGTCAGCAGACCTTTCAGGATGCCGTAAACGCACTGCTGGTCGTCCAGACGGCCGCAGGAGATGAACTCCTCGTTGCAGCCCCAGACGGTGGCCTTTTCCCGCACATAGAGGAACAAATCGCTGCCAAGGATCTGCTCCTCGGACACCTGCAGCTCCTCTGCGATCAGCTTTTTCAGCGCGCCCTCCTCGCAGGCACCGCCCAGCACGGGCAGCATATCCACCTGCTTGTTGAAGGAAGCCTTATCGTTGACCTCGCGGTTCATGTGGATGGCCACGCTGGGGATCATCAGCAGGTCGCGGTCCAGTGCCACCAGACGGGATACGATAGCGCCGTTCTCCTGCACCAGCACACGGCCCGCCACAGACAGCGGACGATCCATCCATGTGGCGCAGATCATGCCGCCGTAGCCCTCGGTGTTCAGCTTGGTGTAGTTCTGCCCCATGTGGATCTCGGCGTTCTCCTTGATGCGGAAGCAGGGAGAATCCGTATGGGCGGCAGCAACGTTGAAGCTGTAATTTTCCAGCTGGTCGCCCATGCGGAAGGCGATGATGCTGGAACCGTTGCGGCAGACAAAATAGTCCTTGCCGGGTTCCAGCGCCCACTTGCGGCTTTCCAGCAGCTCTGCAAAACCTGCTTTCAGCAGGATATCCCGCACAGCGGCGGTGGTGTGGTATGCGGTGGGGTTGCCGTCGATGAAGGACAGCATTTCACGGACTTCGGATGCGATCATAAAAATAAACCTCCTAATTTCCTGAGAAAAGAGCCGGTCAGTGCTGACCGGCCCTTTTTAAGCATATTCAGGTTACTTTTTGGCAGCGGTCTGCTCGCGCTTTGCTAGGGCGGGCAGAATGAATCCCAGCACGGTCAGCACCACGGGGGTGATGACGTTCAGTGCAAAGGTAAAGGGGTCCTTGTCGTACATACCCAGCACGCAGCACACGGCAGTAACGGCAAAGCACCAGCCGCCGAAGAACTTGGCCACGGCCTGATTCTTGACAAAGCGGTACTCGGCGGGGATGGTATCGTAGGCGTTGCGCAGGGCGATGTAGGCGGCAAACACCCACAGATAGCGCATGGGCATGCACACAGAGTTCAGCTTGGTCAGCTGGCGCAGAACAGCAGCAGCACCGGGCACGAAGGACTGTGCCAGAATGATGGAGCCGGACAGCACAGCCACCATCTTGATGCCGTTGCTGTGCACGCCGTGGGCGTTGACCTTGTGCAGAGCCTGCGGGATGAACTGCTTGGTGTGCTCGTTATCCAGCAGCATACGCAGCGGTGCATCGATGCTCAAGATCAGCACGGCAAGCTGGCTGATGACGTTGCACAGGGCGTAGATGATCATGAACAGATCGCCCACATGGTAGTACTGACCCAGCTTCTGGAAAGCCCAGTAGGAACTGTTGGCGACATAGGCGTTGAAGCTCTCTGCGCTGGCGTTGATGACGGCGGGGTCGAACATACGGCTCATGGCCAGCGTGCCCAGAATGGCGCAGGTGACCACCATGACGGCCAGCGCGATCATGCCGCGGGGGAAGCCCTTGCTGGGGTTCTCGACCTTATTGACGTAGGGAGAGATCTTCTCGCAGCCACCCACAGCGAACACCAGAATGGACAGAGAAGTAAAGTAGGTGACGTTGAAGTTGGGGATGAGGCTGCTGAAGCTCAGGTTTGCGTGGACGTACTCTGCCGTGGGGTTGATGGCCGGGGCAGCGAACATCATCACGATGTACAGCAGGGACATGACGAAGGTGCAGGTGCCTGCGGCAGTCAGCAGCTTTTTCAGAGGGTTCAGACCCAAGCTTGCAATGTAGCAGCCCAGCAGCAGGATGCAGAAGGTAGCCAGCTGGATGTAGCGGGTGGGGAAGGAATCGTAGGTCTCCGCGTTGCGAAAAATTGCCCAGCTCAGCGCCTTCAAAAAGCCGCTGCCCTTGCTGGCGATGTAGGTGATGTGGCAGGCCCAGTAGGTCCAACCGGCGTAGTAGGCCAGCTTGGCGTTGGTGGTCTGGTGCAGCCAGGAGCTGACGCCGCCGCCCTCGTTTTTAAAGGCAGAGCCCAGCTCACCCACCATCAGCGCATAGGGGATGAAGTACAGGACAAACATAAAGATCCAGCTGAAGATGACCTGCGGACCGTTAAAGTACACAAAGCCGTTGGTAATGTTGCCGAAGCCCCAGACCGTAGAAAAGGCCATGAAGGCAAGGGTAAGCCACGAGATCTTTGTGGCTTTTTCTTTGTTAGACATGCGGACAATTCCTCTCTTTCTTTTCCACACAGGGCGGAAGTTCCTGTAAGAAGGCCGATGTTCCGCATACATTTCGCAATTTTTACCAAAAATACAGCAGTACTCGACCGATCACTTTGATAGTATAGCATAATTGCAGATTGTAGACAATCTGCAATTTCCATAAAATGATTGGTCAAAATTTAGACGGTCAGCCAAATTCCCCTTATTTTGCTGCTTCGTCCGCTGCCTGTGCGGCGCTGTTTGCGCTGCGCATCCGCTCCATGGGCTCCATGTAGTGGGCGTAGACGGCGCGGCAGGCAACCTCGGTGTCGCCGCTTGCCAGCGCCTCGTACAGCTTGGTGTGAATGCCGTTCTGCCGCTGCGCCAGCGTCTCGTGGTTGGAGCCGCTGTTCGCCCCAACAAGCAGGTTGCCGTAGTTCAAGTCGTCCCAGAATTTCAGCAGTCTGGGCAGCCCCGCCCGCTGCACGATGACCGCATGGAAGCGGTTGTCGTTCTCCACGATCTGCGAAAGATCCCCCGGCCGGACATTGCGCATCTCCTCTAAGATGCCGCGCAGGGTGCGCAGATCCTCCTCCGGGAATTTGCAGTCAAAATAGCGCAGCGCCGTCATTTCCAGATTTGCCCGCAGCAGATAGATCTCGTAGGCGTCCTCCGGTTTCACCCGGCGCACAGAGCACCCCACATTGCGCGAATACTCGACCATGCCCTCCTGTTCCAGCTGCCGCAGCGCTTCCCGGATGGGTGCCCGGCTGGAGCCGAACTCCTCGGCAAGCCGCTGCTCGGCCAGCTTTGCGCCCGGCTGCAGCTCCCCGGTAAGGATCTTGCTCCTGATGGCAGAGGTGATACTTTCCCGTAAAGTCTGAAAGGCAAATTCGCCCATGACTTTTACCCCCCTTTTTTACTTCTATACGTTCTTTTTTGCCGCACGCAGTCCGCAGCCGCTGCCAGTGCAGCCGCAGGCCTGTATTGCGTGCGCCTTATAAGGATACCACGAAACGGTGGAAAAATAAAGTTTTCTGGCAAAAACAGGTACTTTCTCCCCTCTCCGTCATCGAAAGCCTGTACACAAAAAATGCCCCCGGAGGGCCTTGCAGCTCTCCGGGGGCATCCTATGTACGTTATGCCTTGGCGCACACGGCCGGCATTTACTCGATCTCGATCAGGTTCGGGTTCTCAGGCAAAGCCTTCGTCTGCTGAGGAGCAGGCAGCTCGATGTGCAGGACACCATCCTCGAACTTTGCGTGGATGTCCTCCTTCTTCACTTCGCCCACATAGAAGCTGCGGGCGCAGCTGCCGGAGAAGGTCTCGCGCCGCACATAACGGCCCTTGTTGTCCTTTTCATCGTTAGAGTGGCTGCGCACTGCCTGAATGGTCAGGTAGCCGTCGCTCAGATCCATCTGAACGTCCTCCTTCTTGCAGCCCGGCAGATCAACGTCTACTTCGTAGCCGTTGTCCGTCTGCTTGACATCGGTCTTCATCATGTTTGCGCCGCGCTTACCAAAGGTGTCGCGGGCTTCGCGGTTCATCGCACGCTCCAGTGCACCCTCGTTCCAGAACGGATCAAAGAGATCATCGAACAGGTTCTCATGAAAAACAGTCGGCATAAACATAAAACATACCTCCAATCCCGGCGTTCGGGTCGGGTATAAAATTACATTTTGAAGCTCCTCGCAAAGGGCTTTCCGGGGAGCCTTGCGGCTCTCCTTTTGCCCTTCCTCCTGAGCACGCCACTGTTATAACACGATTTTTTAGCACTGTCAAGTGTAGAGTGCTAAAATTCATAAAAGAATAATACTTTTGTCACAGCTTCTGCGATTTTATCAAAAATACTGCGCAGCAGCGCGTTTATCATACCGCAAGTGGAACAAGCGTTCCTTGGATATACCCCGCAAAATACGCAACACCTGTGCTTGCAGCAATGCAGACGCCCCACAAGGCCCATGCGGCAAGCTTTTTGCCGGTCAGCCTGTAAACGGCGTTCCAATACTCCATGTTGCACCATACAAGCGCCGCCGAGAACAAGACCGAGAACCACTGCGCACGGAAGGACAGTTCCATGCTGATAAGCAGATAGTTCGTCAGTGTATAAAACAGGCTTCTGCCCACGATTTCCGGCACACTTGAATGCTTTTGCTGCATATCGGTCACCCGTCTTTCCGTTCAAACCCCAGATACCGCGTGCCCTGAAAGCTCAGCTTTCCGGTGTCGCCTTCTACAAGCATTCCGTAGTCCGAACCATCTACTTCAAGTTCCATGCGGTCACCGCTTTCCACCTGAAAGGTCACATAATAGGTCGTGAACGTATGCGCCATCGTATTGTCCGTATGATGGCGGGAAACATTCATCCGCTTGGCCACCACAGTAGCCGGGACGGTAAGGCGCGGGGACGCATTATTTTTGCTCCATGTGCGCAGATTGCCCACTATGGTAAACAGGATCATGCCCAGCACCACCAGAAACACCAGCGGGAACAGGATGCTGAAAAATGCGTCAAACCCAGTATAAAACATATTACCCCTCCAAAATTTCTTCCAGCAGCTGCTTTACGTCCTCCAGAAAGGCGTCCTCGCCGAGGGTGTTCATTTTAAAGAACACCGCCTGACTGCCGCCCGCCGCAATGGCCGACAGCCGGATGGGTTCGTCCCCGTTCTGGAACAAGGTCAGCGTCAGGCTAAGACGGTTACCGCCCACCATGCTGTACCGCTCAAACACCCGCACACTGCACCGGGCGCTGCCGTCCTTGAAGTCGCTGCCGGCTTCCAGTTCTGCCGACCAGCTGCTGTCCGGGATGGCGCGTTCCAGCTTGCGGAGCAGGGTGTCGAAGTTCTGGTTGCGGATGGTCTTTTCAAAAATAGCCATAGCTTCCTCCTTTTGCAAAATGCAGTCCCTTTACTCTGAATACGAATGAGGGCGGGCAGCAATTGCAGCGCCCGCCCTTATTTTGCTGCGGTCAAGCTTTCTTTTTTCGCAGCTTGGGTGCGGTGGCGGTGTAGCTCATGTCCAGCACCAGACGGAGCTTATCCTCCGGGGCGCTGCCGTCCAATGCGGCGGTAATCCAGTTTTCCTTGTTCATGTGGTAGGCAGGGTAAAAGCCCGGTTCTGCCCGCAGGGAGCCGATGAGGATGGGGTCACATTTCAGGTTCACGATATCCACCGGCTGCTGTCCGGGCAGACCCAGCTTACTTCTGGGCACGGTGGTGACCAGCGCAAACCACTTGCGGTTTGCCGCATGGCGGAACACCGCCGACTCCAGGGTGTCCATCCATGGGTAGTCCGGCTCTACGCTGTAAGTATCAAAAATGAGCTGTTCCAATCCCTTGCGGTCCATGGGCTCGCCCCCCTTTACGGCTGCTGTGCCAGCAGCTGCGCCAGCACATCCTCCGGGCGGGGGGTGTGGTTTTTGTATTTTGCCCGCAGCGGGGCGGCGGCGTTATCCATAATGTAGGGCACACCCACCACGTCCAGCATGGTCTCGTCATTGTAGTTATCGCCAAAGGCCATGACTTGTGCAGGGTCGATGCCAAGGGTGCGGCACACGCACTGCACCCCGATGCCCTTGTTGGCAAAGGTGGTGTCGATCCAGTACGGGCCCGCCACGGCACAGTTGGCCTGCTTCCAGCGGGGCACAAAGCGCTCTACATAGTTTTCCACGCCCTCGTGCAGGTACACTGACACCTTAGTGATGTCCTCCGGCACCTCGGCGGGGCTATGGATGATCTGGTAGTGGTTGCCCACAAACTGCACCCGCTGCAGCATCCCAAGGCCGCGCTCCATCAGGTAGGCAGTGTTCTGGCCGGAGAGCATCACCTCGCCCTGCCCGTCGCTGCGGGTCCACATATCGTTGGCGATTTCCTCTGCCAGCGCCCGGGGCATAGGGTTTTTAGCGATGCACTGTTCTTCCTGAAAAATAGTGCCGCCGTTTTCACAGATAAACACGCAGCAGTCCGCCACCGGTGCAAAGAGCTTGCGCAGGCTGGTATACTGCCGCCCGGAGGCCGGGCAGAACCAGATCCCCCGCTGATGCAGCGCCCGGATCTGGTCGAATATCTCGCCCTCCAGTTCCTTTTTGCCGTATTGCAGCAGCGTACCGTCAATGTCGCTGCAAACCAGTCTGATGTCCATGGCTGTCGTTCCCTTTCCGTTTTTTCTTATTTTACCACGGTTTTCCGCTGCGGAAAAGCCCCGGCACGGCTTTTGCGCCCTTTATCCTGTACCGCTCAGCGCTTGGGCTGGTAGTGCATACTGGACACATTATAAATCGTAACAAAGGCCTTTGGGTCCTCGCGGTTGATAAAGTTCATCAGCTTCTGATACTCGTTTTTGTCCACGATGGTAATGATCTCGTTGTGCTTTTCAAAGTTATATGCACCGATGGCCTCGTACATGGTGGCACCGCTGTGCAGGTCGTTGATGATGAACTGCCGCAGCGCCTCCTCCTTCTCGGTAATGATGCACACCCGGCGCTTGATGCTGTTATCGAAGATGAAATGGTCCAGCACGATGCCGTTGAAATAGGTGCCAAGAATGCTCAGCACCACGGTCTTTTTATCATAGACAAGGGCGGCAGAGAGTGCCACACACATGCCCGAAAGGGACATTGCCTTGCCCAGCTCCATGTGCAGGTACTTGTTCATGATCTTTGCCACGATATCCAGCCCGCCGGAGGATGCGTTGCGGTTGAACAGGATGCTCAGACCCACGCTGACCACCAGAATATAGCACAGCACATCCAGTTCCTGACTATCGGTCATGGAGCCAAAATCCGGGAACAGCCGCTCAAAAAGCCCCAGAAACACCGGCAGCATCACGCTGGTATACACGGTTTTTGCGCCAAACTCCCTGCCGCAGGTAAAAAAACCGATGATGAGCAGCACGATGTTCAGCACCATAGTAATAGCCGAAAGCGGCAGCGGCACAAAATTAGAAAGCACGATGCCAAGGCCGGAAATACTGCTGACGGATGTATGGCTGGGCACCAGAAAAAAATAGACCGCCGCCGCAATAATGGCAACGGCCCCGGTCAGGATGGCCATCTCCTTGGCAATTGCAGGGTAGTTCAGCTTCTTGTTTGTCATTGTTGCTCCTCCAAGCTTTTGTTTTCAGCATTCAGTATACCATGCTTTGCGCTTGCAGGAAAGCACCGGGCGCAAAATAACAAGGCCGCCGCACAAAACGCTGTGCAGCGGCCTTGCCACCTTATCAAAATTCGTCTTCCGGGTCGCCGCGCTCCGGCATGGTGCGCATCTCCCGCACCAGCATGGCACGCAGATGATACTTGCGCTGCTCCTGCTCGGTCTCCGAGCTGGTGCGCAGCTCCACCGTGCCATCGGGGCGGCTTTCGCCCGTGTACAGCGGAATGCTCACCACAGCCTGTGTGCCCTTTTCGGGCGCAGGCTCCAGCTGTAAGCTCCAGTCCATCCGGCGGCAGCACTCCCGGCAGAGCAGCAGTCCCAGCTGCGCCCCGCCCAGAAAGCTGCGGCGGTTTTCCAGCGCTGCCTGTACATCCTCACCGGGCAGACCGCAGCCATCGTCGGTGACGGTCAGCTGCCAGTCGCTCTCGGTGCGGCGCAACGCGATACAGATGCTGCCGCCCTCCCGGCTGGCGCGCAGGGCATTGGAGAGCAGATGCAGGCACAGCAGCTCCGCATCTCTGCGGTCTGCCATTACGCAGCAGGCAGTACACCCGCCGTAATCCAGCCGGATATCCACCCCAAGCTGCGCCCGGATCATATCAGACTGCGCCGCCACCTGCTGCAAAAGCTCACACAGGTCAATGGGGTACAGCTGCGGCTTTGTGTCCTCGTGCAGAAACTCCAGCAGGGTGATCGCCTCGCTGAGGGTGCGTTCCAGCTGCATGGCAGCGGTGTCGATATCTGCCACCGCCTGCCGGGTAGACGTGTCTGCACCGGTGCGGTCAAAATGCTACTCCAGATATTCACAGTTGCGTCCGATCAGCGCCAGCGAACGGAAGCAGACCTCCTCGACCCGCTTGCGCTGCTCTGCGGTGATAGACCGCGTTTCTGTCTTTTGCTGCTCCATTGCTCTGCCTCCCCGGGCGATGCCATTTTTCTAAAGGAACGCCGCCGTGTTCCAAAGCCGTGTGCAAGCCTTACAGGCGGGGTGGATGGCACTTTTTGCCGCAACACAACGTCCCTGACCGCGTAGATCAGCTTGCCAGTGGTAGGTTTGCCGCTGCCCAGCCTTGTATCGGCCTTAAACGCCAGCCACGCAAGAGGCGGCTTTTCCTCCAGCTGATCCACCATCCGGCGGATGCCGCTTTCCACAGCAGCGACCGATGTATCAAACTGCTCGCTCACCGCCTGCAAGATTTCCTTGCGGATCGCCAGCTTCTGGCTGGTGCTGCATGCGATGCCAACCGCGCAGGATAGATATCCGGCGTTGACATCCCCCTGCGGGATGCCCCACGCCGCATACAGCTGGCTGCACCGCTGCTCCAGCTGCCGGTTCTGCCGCCCGGGCATCCGGTAAAGCTGCCACAGCAGCCTTTTCAGCTCAGTGCCCTCTACGCAGTAGCACCCCTCGCGGAGCTTTTGCAACGCCGTGCCGCTGCTGCGGCCATGGCTCTGTATCAGAAGCATCGGCCGCTCCTTCAGCTGATAAAACTGCCGGACAAATTGCTCCGCAGGCAGATCCGTCAGCTCGCTGCAAAGCACCACGGCATCATAACGGACACCCTGCCGCAGCTGTGCCAGCAGCTTTTCGCCGCTGCAAAAGCAGGTGCAGTCAATGGCGGTTCCCTGCTCCTGCAAATAACGCTTCTGGACACGCAGTTCTTTCAGATCATAGCTTGCAAGGGCGACTTGCAGTTGGGCTGTTCGCTCACTGTTCACGCCATGCGCCGCCTTTCTCGCCTACCAGCCCGGCAGCTGTCAGGTCTGTGACCGCATCCCGCCAGAGCTCCGGCTGAACTCCATTTTCACACAAGTAGCGCAGGAGCCGGTAACAGAACTCCGGCGCTGCCGCAACATGCTGACTGACGATCTGCTGTCGGCTGCCGATCTGGCACAGGGTCAGCCGACAGCCTTGTGTGCCCTCTACCTCCATGGCATACACCAGCGTATACGCCTGCTGCAAACCATCAATGGCAGAATACTGCCGGATCATAGGTGAAAATGTACGTTCCATTTCAGTTCCTCCTTACTACAAGGGCCAAATTTTTTCTGCCTTGTTTATCCTTTTATTATTGTATAATTGTATAAAGCAGGAGAAACTGTTACAATCCTAAAGAAGTGTTGTTCCGACAGCCTTTCAGGTAATATAACGCCGTTTTTTCCGGCGCAGCCTGTCTGCCAGCTTTAGAATATCACGTTCAGCCTGTAAATTCAACCGGTATCTTTTTCCGCTTTTCTTTTTTGCCCCGTCCTTTCGGCAAAACCGCTGCCCGGGCGCAAAAGTGCCGCAGCTTCAGCATTCCTACGGAATAATTTCACGGTTTCTTCATTTTTATTTGCTAAACTAAATTAGATATTGTCTGCAAATGTTTCCTACTTTTAAACCACAGGCAGCAGCGCCCGGCGGCGCAGTACCGGAAAGGCACATCTATGCTCAAGCTCAAACAGATCAACAAAGAATATAAGACCGGCGAGCTGGTGCAGCACGCACTGAACAACGTCAGTCTGAACCTGCGGGACAACGAATTTGTGGCCATTCTTGGCCCCAGCGGCTCCGGCAAGACCACCCTGCTGAACATCATCGGCGGTCTGGATCGCTACGACAGCGGCGATCTGGTCATCAACGGCATCTCCACAAAAAAATACACAGACCGCGACTGGGACTCCTACCGGAACCACACCATCGGCTTTGTGTTCCAGAGCTATAACCTGATCCCCCACCAGACCGTGCTGGGCAACGTAGAGCTAGCACTGACCATCTCAGGCGTTTCCAAGGCCGAGCGCCGCCGCCGTGCCGCCGCTGCGCTGGAGCAGGTGGGGCTGGGCAACCAGCTGCACAAGCACCCCGGCGAGATGTCCGGCGGGCAGATGCAGCGCGTGGCCATTGCCCGCGCACTGGTGAACAACCCCGACATCCTGCTGGCCGATGAGCCCACCGGCGCACTGGACAGCGAGACCAGCATTCAGGTCATGGAGCTGTTAAAAGAAGTGGCGCGGGACCGTCTGGTGGTCATGGTCACCCACAACCCGGAGCTGGCCGAGCGCTACGCCACCCGCATCGTAAAGCTGAAGGACGGCGTGATCCGCTCCGACACCATGCCCTACGAACCCGAGGACGAGGCTGCTGCCGTTGCCCCCGTGCACCGGAACATGGGGCACTCCTCCATGTCCCTGCTCACCTCCCTTTCCCTCAGTTTCAACAATCTGCTCACCAAAAAGGCACGCACCCTGCTCACCGCCTTTGCCGGTTCCATCGGTATCATCGGCATTGCGCTGATCCTTTCCCTTTCCAACGGTGTGAGCCGCTATATCAGCAACATGGAAAAATCCACGCTGGCCGCCTACCCGCTGCAGATCAGCAGCACCGGCGTAGATCTGGCCAGCATGATGGAGCCGGACACCTACACCAGCGTCTCGTCCGGCTCCTCCTCCGCGCCGGAGGGCATGGTCACGGTGAGACAGCTGCTGTCTCAACTGAACATCGGCGCTGCCAGCAACGATCTGCGCTCGCTGAAGGCATATCTGGACAGTGACGCCTGTACCATCCGGGACAACGCCACGGTGGAATACACCTACACCCCTGATCCGCTGATCTACCGCCAGAACCCGGACGGCACCGTGCAGAAGCTGAACCCGGACACCACCTTTTCCGATATCGCCAGTGAGAACACCTCGGTGACCAGCCTTATGACCTCCATGGCCAGCCCCTATGTGTTCTGCGAAATGGCCGAGACCCCCGCCCTGTACGAGGATCAGTACGATGTCAAGGCCGGCCGCTGGCCGGAAAAGTACAACGAGCTGGTGCTGACCCTGAACGCGGACGGCAGCGTTTCGGACTATGCGCTGTACGCCATGGGTCTGCGGGATCAGGCCGAGCTGGACAAGATCTTACAGCAGTATGCGCAGAACCAGAAGATCGATCTGCCCACGGACTACGGCACCTATACCTATGACGATTTTCTGGGCATGACCTTCAAGCTTGTCAACAAGGCCGACTGCTATGTCTACGACACTGAGCACAATATCTGGCTGAGCAAGCTGAATGATGAAGCTTACATGCAGCAGCTGGTGGCCGACAGCGAGGAGCTGACCATTGTCGGCATCGTGCAGCCCAAGGCAGACGCCACCTCCACTATCCTGCACAGCGGTCTGGACTACCTGCACGACCTGACTTATTACGTCATTGATCAGGCGGCCAACAGCGAAATCGTGCGCCAGCAGCTGGCAGACCCGGACATCAACGTGCTGACCGGCGAGCCCTTCGATGCTGCCGGCAACAGCATGCTGGATATCGCCTCTCTGTTCTCGGTGGACACGGACGCCCTCAAGGACGCTTTCCAGTTCGACACCAGCGCCCTGCACTTTGATCTGGACGGCGCATTCGACCTGACCGACGATTCCTTCGATCTTGCCACCCTCATCGACCCTTCCAGCTTCAAGCTGGACCTCAGCGGGCTGCCGCTGCCGGACATGGAGATGGACATGAGCGAGCTGTTCGACGGCGTAGAGCTGAATATCTCTCAGGACGGTTTACAGACGCTGATGAAAAAGATCATGAACGGCTACAAGCGCTATCTCATCAGCAACGGCCTGCTGAATCTGGATAAGATCGGTTTTTCCTCCTATATGCAGACCGAAGCCTTCCAGACGCTGCTTGCCGAATCCATGGGTGACCTGCTGGACACCTCCGGGCTGGAGGAGCAGTTTGCCGGTACCCTCCAGCAAAATCTGCAGACCGTGATGGAGACCTACTCCGTCCAGCTGGGCGAGGCGCTGCAGACCCAGCTCACCGCCGCTTTGCAGGAGCAGATGGGTCCCGCCATCCAGAAGCTGGCCGGGCAGCTGGAGCAGAAGATCGCGCAGGCCATCCAGAGCAATATTGCGCAGCTGAGCACGCAGGTGGAAAGCGCACTCAAGATCGACCCCGCTGTGTTCCAGCAGGCCATTCAGATCAACATGACCGGCTCCGACCTGACCGAAATGATCAAAAGCACCCTGCTCTCCTCCGCTTCCAGCTACGAAAAGATTTTGGACGACCTCGGCTATGTGGACTACGCAAAGCCCGATGCCATCTATATCTACCCCAACAGCTTTGACACCAAGGCGCAGGTGGTGAACGAGCTGGACGCCTACAACGCCTCCATGCGGCAGCAGGGCGAAGAGGATAAGGTGATCCACTATACCGATATGGTGGGCACTCTGATGAACTCGGTCACCGAAATCGTGGGCATGGTCAGCAATGTGCTGGTGGCCTTTGTGGCTATCTCGCTGGTGGTGTCCTCCATCATGATCGGCGTCATCACCTATATCAGCGTGCTGGAGCGCCGCAAGGAGATCGGCATTCTGCGCGCCATCGGTGCCTCCAAGCACAACGTCTCGCAGGTGTTCAACGCCGAGACCTTTATCATCGGCCTGTGTTCCGGCGTGATGGGCGTGGTGCTCTGCCTGCTGCTGCTCATCCCCGGCAATATGCTCATCCACCACATCGCGGGCGATGTGAACGTGGTGGCCTCGCTGCCGCCGCAGGCCGCGCTGATCCTGATCGTTCTGGCCACCCTGCTTACCATGCTGGGCGGCCTGATCCCCGCCCGCAGCGCCGCAAAGAGCAACCCTGTCAAAGCGCTGCGCTCTGAGTAACACATTCCGCATTCAAATCCCTGCTGTGCTCTGTGTGCAGCAGGGATTTTGCATTCCGGCCCGGCTTGTGCTACAATAGAAAAAACTTCATTTCAAAGGAGTCTTTCCATGCCTGTCATTCATGAGATCACCGACCTTACCGCCCCGGAGCTGGACATCTACGCCCGTCTCACGCAGGCGCAGCTGCGCAACCGACTGGAGCCGGAAAAGGGCATCTTTATCGCCGAAAGCCCCAAGGTGATCGCCCGGGCGCTGGACGCCGGTTACCAGCCTCTTTCCCTACTGATGGAGCGCAAGCAGATCACCGGCCCGGCACAGGAGATTTTGACCCGCTGCGGCGATGTGCCGGTATATACCGCTGACCGGGAGCTGCTGGCACAGCTTACCGGCTTTGCGCTGACCCGGGGCGTGCTGTGCGCCTTCCGCCGTCCTGCGCCCCGCACGGTGGAGCAGGTTTGCGCCCACGCCCGCCGGGTGGCCGTGCTGGAGGGCATCGTGGATTCCACCAACGTGGGCGCCATCTTCCGCAGCGCTGCCGCGCTGAACATGGACGCAGTGCTCGTCACCCCCTCCTGCTGCGACCCGCTGTGCCGCCGCGCGGTGCGGGTAAGCATGGGCACCGTGTTTCAGGTGCCGTGGGCGCAGATCGGCACCTGCCCTGCCGACTGGCCGGAAAACGGCAGTGCCCAGCTCCACGCGCTGGGCTTCAAGACCGCTGCCATGGCACTGAGCGACCGCTCGGTCAGCATCGACGACCCCGCCCTTGCCGCCGAGCCGAAACTTGCCATCGTGCTGGGCACCGAGGGCGATGGGCTGGCCAATAGTACCATCGCCGCCTGCGATTACACCGTAAAGATTCCTATGTCCCATGGGGTAGATTCCCTCAACGTAGCCGCCGCCAGCGCCGTAGCCTTCTGGCAGCTTGGCCGCTTGTAAGTCCTCGCTTGTGCTCTCCGAAATTGCTTGACAAACGCCCCAAAACGCGGTACACTATCAGCGTCATCATCATGGGCCTATAGCTCAGTTGGGAGTGCAAGCGTTGCATTCCCGATCTGGTGTTATAGCTCATTTGCCCCCATTCAAAATTGGGTGCTTTTTTGTGGGCCTATAGCTCAGCTGGGAGCCCATGCGGTCCTTAAACAATCTGGAGTTATATACCACGCGCCCCCAAGCGGTTTTTGGGGGCTTAAATATGGGCTCGTAGCTCAGTTGGGAGAGCGTTCGGTTCGCATCCGAAAGGTCGAGGGTTCGACTCCCTTCGAGTCCATAAAACGCCGTATCGTGTTAAACGATACGGCGTTTCTTTTTGCCGTTCTTTGCAAAATCGTGCATCATTCGTCTTGACAGCGCAAAGTGACGTGTGCCGAACTTTTCGGCATAATGTTCATAGCTTCACCAGAAGTTTTGTCAAAAACGACGATTCCCCCATTCGGAGTACCCAGCCCCCTAATGGGTGCTTGTTTAAGGTCCGTTTTCCGCCCACTCGGAGTACGCACCGAGAGTGAATGACTCTTAAATTCTTCAAACTCCTCCAGTGGAACATTGAGGATGACCTCAATATCATAATCCCGTCCAACACGGACTTCCTTGATGAACTGGTTGAGGATTGCCTGCCGCTGCTGAAAGGATGCGTTCTGATAGGTGCTTGCCCAAGTGAACAGATTGCTGCAATCATTTTCAGCTTTCTTGTTTTCCTGCTCAATCTCCTCCAGCTTGTTCTGTGCAGCGGTCAGGGCGTCCTGTGCTGCTTGGATCGCAGCTTGATTTTCATCCAGAAGCTGCTGGATCATATCACGGTCAATGCTGCTCTTTCCCCGGATGACGCGAATCATTTCATCCTTCAATGCATTCCGTTCGTCATCCTTGAGGTCGAGTTCACTCTTTGCGCGTGATACTTCTTTCTGCGCTACTTCCATGTCCTTGCGAAGCATATCCTGAAGCAGCTTGCTTTTGGAACACTCTAAAATCTCCGAAAACTTGGTGCATACGATACTCTCTACGATTGCGTCCAGTTTTGTTACACCGTAGCCGGACTGTCCATCGCATTGACCCGGATGCCGTACATTATAATGGCAGCTATAACGGAACCGCTTTTCCTTCACCGTGGAGCCATCCGCACGCAGTCTGGTGCGTCCGCTGCTCGTGATGTTCAGGCGATTTCCGCAGTGTGCACAGAACACCTTCCCACAAAGCAGAGCATGAGGACTGTAACTATCAGAGTCTTCGCCCTTCTCTCTGCGGCGAGCATCCCGCAGCTCCTGAGCCTTTTCAAATACTTCCGGCTCGATGATCCTCAATTCCGGGCATTCCTTTTCGACGTTGCCGTTGATGAGGTAGCCCAGATAGGTTTTATTTCGCACCATCCGAACCAGAGTCGTGGTCGGGATGTTCTTGCCGTTCCGTCCCATGATGTTGTTCTCTACAAGGTAGTTGCAGATTCGCTTTACACCGTAGCCTTCATAAACGTATTTCTGGAATATCAGACGGACGATTTCTGCTTCTTCCTCGTTGATTTCCAGCTCACAGACTTCCTGATTTTTCTTGTTCACGCGACCCTTTTTTACACGCTTGTACCCGAAAGCAACCGTTCCACCGGTATAGTGACCTTCCTCTGTAAGCTGTTCTATACGGGTGCGAGTACGGATAGAAGTTTTGATACTTTCGCCGGATGCCTGCCAGTAGCGGATGTAGTTCATCAGCTTATGATTAGCGCCTATTAGGAAAACACACTGTCAAAGGGGTTTGTAGCGGGGGTT
>ERZ837590.517-NODE-517-length-31071-cov-23.483331_pt1 | contig 31071 bp, 26 predicted proteins | sample MGYA00519573_ERZ837590 | MGnify/ENA primary metagenome ERZ837590 (study PRJEB31850, sample SAMEA3708820) | human gut metagenome | biome: human gut; feature: human-associated habitat; material: faeces | place: China | collected 2014 ... | reverse complement strand
CGGAGACACCAAGCAAGCCAGAGACACCGGATCAGCCGGAGACACCAAGCAAGCCAGAGACACCAGATCAGCCGGAGACACCAAGCAAGCCAGAACAGCATGTTCATCATTGGGTTTCAGTCGCAGAGAAAGGACATTATGATACGGTTGTAATTACACCAGAATATGAAGAACCAGTTTGGGGTACAGGTTATGTGTTCCCAGATGGTTATACATGCACTACACCGGATGAAGCAGTTGATCATAGCGTTGATACCGGATTAGGATATCGTACCGGTACAGTTCAGATTGGTTCAATCCATCATAACGCAGTAACGAAACAGGTATATGTAAAAGATGCGGATGGATACGAATACTGTGATGGTTGCAATGAGATCCTTCATAAATAATTGTTTCCTATAGAGAAGAAATGCAGTTCATTTATTGGGCTGCATTTCTTAAATAAACAGAAAGAGGAGTATCAAAAAATGGCTAATGCAAAAAAATGTGATAGGTGTGGAGAATTTTATATTTTAGCATCAGAAAAGATACCTGATAGTAATAGAACTTTTGCTTATAGCAATGTAATATAGGATTCAGTTTTAGAAATTTCATATTACCCAGATAAGCCAAAGGAAAAATATGATTTGTGTAAAAAATGTACCAATATGCTAATAAATTTTTTGAAAGAAAAAAAGGAGAATACAATTTATGAAAAATAAAGGAATTAAAAAAACATTTGGAATATTAATGGCAATAATATTAGCAGCAGGAATGATGACCGGATGTGGAGAAAAAAAGATTGAAAAAACGGAACAGAAAACAAGTGTGCATGAGCAGAAGAAAACTGTTAAGAAGTTAAAAGAAGACGATTTGAAGAATATCATAACCGGTTTGAAAGATCATTATATTCTTCAAAATGCGAAGAATATTGATTATTTACATGGCTTGAATTATGATAATCAAATTATAAAAAAAATCACATCAGAATCCAAAGATGTTAAATTAGATCAAGTCGGCACATATATTATCAATTATAAAATAACTGTTAATATGACAGCTTATGAAAAATATCAAGCATCGCAAAAAGAAGATAAAACTAACAAAATAGAACAGGACTCTAAAGAATTACAAACTATTAATGTAAAGAAGAAAATTGATGTAGTAGATGAAAAAAAAGCACAGGAACTTGCAGATAATGGGACAGTCGTATGGAAAGATAACAATGATACAGTAGCAAAATCCGATGGCACAGAGGTAACGGAAGAGATAAAAGAACCAGATAGTGTTGAAGATTCGAAAGATAAAAAAAATGAAGGGAATAAATCTTCATCTGATAAAAAGCAGGATAATAGAAAAAAAGATGACACACGACAGACAACAAAAACAGATGGAGATACAAATAATACACAGTCAACATCAAAACCTAGTCAGTCAAATTCCGGGAATACATCATCTCAGCCAGCATCGAAGCCAAGTCAGTCAAATACTGGTAACGCAGGGAATACAGCGTCCCAACCTGCAAAACCTGTTCATACGCATACTTGGATAACACAACCTGCAACAGGTCATTATATTACAAAGACAATAAAAGAAGCATATGATGAACCGATATATGTAACAGGTTATATTTTCCCTGATGGCTATACATGCCTAACACCAGATGAAGCAGTTGATCATAGTGTTGATTCGGGATTAGGATATCGTACTGGACAAGTTCAGAATGGTACAAAACATCACAATGCAGAAACGCAACAAGTATGGGTGCAGGATTCTGCAGCATATCAGTATTGTTCTGGATGTGGAGCAAGAAGATAAAAATATTGAAAGAAATGAGACGGGAGTGTAATCTTCTGTCTTATTTTTTTGAGGCATTTTTGTGTTTCGGGGTGTTTTAAAAAGCCTTGCTTTCTTGGAAAAGATTCTTCTTTTAAGAGAAAAAAGGGTGAAAAACAGGAAAAAACAAGGAAAAATATATATTGAACCCCTTGGAACATAGAATTTACATACATTAAACCCATCGGAACTCATATTAAACCCATATGCGGTAAGAGAAAATTTAATTGTGAAACAAATTATATATCGAGAGTGCTGTTGAAGCTATATACTTAAATGTATTTCAGGGTGGAAAGACAACCGGTTAATACAGCATATCTGAATTATCATTATAATAGAAAATATATTACATATTTATGAAATATGTCCATTAATAACGTGACTAAAAATTAATAATATAATGGTATTCTACATCTGCTCTCATAATAATGACTATAAAAATCTATATTGCTCAGTAAGTGATGTTTAAACTCGAATAAAATAAGAACATCTGTTTTGATACTTATAAAAAACGAGTTTCTTTAAAAATTGTTTTAGTACTTTCGTAATATAGTGACTAAAAATATCTAATAAAAATTCTATATGTATCTTCGGTCTTTCTCTATCAAATTACATTTTGTCCAGAAAACATTGTTGTTATCAAAATCCGTCATTCTAATAACAGAATCAAAGAAATAATGAGAGGAGTTTGAAGCAACATGGAAACGAAAAAGAAAAATTGTGAATCAACGAAGAAGGAAATGAATAGCACCAAACGCATTATAGGAAATACCAGACAAATTCCCGTAAAACTTGGAATGGAGATATTGGATTCTGTAAATGATCTGGAAAATGCTATGTCAGACATTGGGATGCGGATTTGTAAAATTGTGATGAATTGCCAGACGGAAGAAGAATATGCACTAGTAGACCAAATGGTTTATGCATTTGCAGGAAAAACACTGGAGCAGTTGCTGAATGGAATGCGTAAACATGAGAAATAGCAGACGGAAAGGAACTGTGAAAATTGCGGGAATTCTCCTTAGTGTTTCCTTTGTGATAAGTAGTACCTGGTTCTTCAAAGAAAATGACCTGCACAAGCCAAAATATAAGAATCAATTATATCAAATGTCAGCAATGCAAAACATTTTCTCGGTAAATTCCAATGTGCATAAACTGGAGGATGAAAAAGTCCTTCTCCGGGTAAGCACAGGGAAAAATGGAATTAAAGAGAGAAAATGTAGTGAATGTGGAATGAATTTCTATTCTACATATGAATGTCCGCATAAAGAAACACATATAGCGGTTACAAAAGAATCTACAGTTACAGAAATTGGTGAAGAATCCATAATATGTAGCGAATGTGGAACGGTATTAGAAAAAAGAATAGTTCCGCGTAAGCAGTCTACAAAGGGAAATGCAAATCAAACTACATCTGATCCTGCCTCAAAAGAAGGAAATATATCAGAGGGAAAACAAAATGAAACAGAAGATGCTGCATTGGAGAACAATATGATATCTGTTCCACAAATCGGATTAAAATCAGTATTTACACAAGGTCCTTTTACACAAAATGCAGTAGATGCGAACGATATCTTACTTGCATATGCGTATGCGTTTGGGCTTGGAGAGAATGACCCATTTATATTAGGACATAATACCCATTCTTTGAAAAATCTTAGAAACATACAGGTTGGTACAAATATTTATTTGAATCTCAATGGAATTCTTGAAACATATCAAGTTGTTGTCAGTGAATTGGGACAGGCAACAGAAGATCAATCAGATATCAGAGGAATTAATTCCGGGGAAACGATTTATCGTAATTTAGGTGTGAAAACATTGCATATGTACACATGTGATTACAGTGTAAGTAACGGAAGGTGGATTGTTTTGGCAAAGAAAATTTCATAGAAAACTACAATTAAAAAATGTTAAATGGTAAAAGGAGAAAAATGATACAAAGAACAATCAAATTACATACAGGTGTTGAAAAAACTCTGAATTCAACAAAAATAATTACAAAAACAGAATGGCAGAAATCAGCGGAAAAACTTTATGGATCAGATGCGAAACAATGGAGATTCAAGTGTCCGATTTGCGGACATACAGCTTCTGTACAGGAAATCATGAGTGCAGGAGCAAAAGATCCCAATTGTGCATACATGGAGTGTATCGGTAGATATCAGAAAGATATTGGTTGCAATTTTGCTGCGTATGGATTTTTGGGAATTCCTTATGGTGGTTATGTAATAGAAGATAAAAATGGAATTGGAATGGAAATATTTGAATTTGCAGACGAGGTTAAAACAAATTAATCCATGTTATTAAAAAAGGGCTTCATAAGAGGTCCTTTTTATTGTGAAATATCCTTTATAAAAGAGAAAATACAATAATATATTGGAAACTTGTTTCTATAATACTGACTATTAGTTTCTAAATACGTTTTCATCGTATCTAAAAGATGCAGAAAAACAAGATATAGGAAATCAAGAAATAGAGAATCGGAATGATAATAAAAATAACGTTATAAATAATGATAATAATAAAATAATCATGTCTAGTCTGGCAAAGACAAGCTAACACTTTTGCAAAACCTTTTCTCACACACTATTTATGAACAGTAAATAAAAGCTGGTCAAATAAAAAAGAAAAGGAGAAGGAACAATGAAGAAGTTGAGAAACGTTATGCGAAAATGCATGGCATCCCTCCTTGTATTGTGCATGGCAGCAGCCCCATGTGTAACCGAAATCGGCTCAGTATTTGCCGAACCGGATACAGACACGGACATTGAGCCGGTCGCATACAAGGTCACTCTGAACGATGCACAGAATGGTAAAGTATCATTCAAAGATTCAGAGGAACGAACCCATTCTTATAAAGAAGGGGATAAGGTAGCATTAAAGGTACAGGCAGATGACGGATATACATTAGAAAAGCTTTCCGTTATGAATGCAGATAAAGAAATTGCAAGCAAAACAGATGGAACATCATTTTCATTTACTATGCCCGCAGCAGATCTTACTGTAAATGCATCTTTTAAAGCTGCCGAAAAGCAAAAAGCTGTAGTTTCAGAACAGTCTACAGAGAATGCAGTTAAACAGGAGAGTCAGGAGCCACAGAGCCAGGAGACAACAAATCTGGATTTAAGCAATACTCAGGAAGCAGAGTTTAGAATTGAAGGAAATGGTTCTCTAAGCCTTACAGGAGCAGATGGTAAAGAAGTAAAACTGGATTCTGGAAAGACTACAATGAAAATGCCAGTCATGACATACATTCATATGGTAGCAAATTCCAAAACTTCTACCAAAATAACTGTAACAGTAAAAGATTCAAATGATATCGTTTTAGAGGATCCAAGTACAGAAACAGGAACATCTTCATGGAGAGATATTTCCCTCACAGGCGGTTCAAAGAAAATTGTAACTGTATCATTTGGAAATTCTAAATCGCGCGCAAAAGTTGCAAGACGGGCAGTATCTGGTATTGCAGCACAGTCTGCAGATTACGGAATTGCATTGCAGTCCGCAACGCCATCTGTAGGACAGAAATTTACAGGAAGCTGTATAATTACTGGAGTAAAACAGAGCCATGCAGGTGGAACTGTTCATTCAGTTTCTATCAAATGTAACAGCGGGGTCTTAAATGGTGTTTCAGCTACTACAGGATGTGCCGATCACACTGCATCAGCCCCAAGCGTTGGAGAAGCTTTTACTTATGTATTCACAGTAACAAATGTGAATGAATCTACAGGTGTGGTTACTGGAAATGTATACTGTACAGCAGTTAAAGGATCTACAGATGGAGTTCATAAAAATGAACATGGTCTTATTGGAACACAGAGAGTACAGGGCACAGCATCGTATGTTGGACAGTTTAACGGAAAAGCAAAATTAAAAAAATCCTCATCTAACACAACATTAGTCGCAGGAAATCCGTGTTACAGCCTTACAGGAGCTTCATACGGTGTATATTCAGATGCTGGATGCACAAGCCAGAAAGCCACTTTCACAACAAATGAAAATGGAGATTCCAATGTTATCGATGTGCCGGCCGGAAAATATTATGTGAAAGAAATTACAGCACCGAAAGGATATTACAAAGATAATACAGTATATCCCCTCACAGTAACAAGCGGACAGACTGCAACAGTAAATGTTACAGACAAACCTGGAGATGACCCGGCTGCAATTACAATTGATAAAAAAGACAGCGAAGTACCTGAGAACGGAATTGCAATTGGTGGTGCATCACTTGAAGGCGCACAATTCACCGTCAAGTATTATGCCGGATATTATACAAAAGATAATCTTCCGGAAGATGCAACAAAGACATGGGTATTAGAAACAAAAAAACGTACAAGATCGGATGGAACGATAGTTTATCAGACAGGACTTACGGAAGCATATAAGGTGTCTGGCGATGATTTCTTTTTAGTCGATGGTTTACCAACACTTCCGTTAGGAACGATTTCTATTACAGAAACAAAAGCACCAAAAGGATATTCATTAGATAATGCATATTTAACACCTGTAGGTTCTACAGATAAAAGTAGTACATATGTGGCACAGATTACGATGGATAGTGATGCAGTTCATTTACAGGGTGGAAATGAATATGAAATGAATGATCATGTTCTTCGCGGTGACTTTGAATTCACAAAGAAAGATGAAGAAGATAAGACACCTATGGCAAACATTCCATTCAAAATCACAAGTAAAACAACTGGCGAAAGCCATAAGATTGTGACAGATGAAAATGGATATTACAGTTCCGCATCTGACTTTAATAAACACAGTCAGGATACAAACGGTGGAAAGAAAGACTCTGGATTATGGTTTGGTCAGTATAAAGTTGGGGACGAAACCAAGATTACTGATCCAGATGATACAAAGGGAGCACTTCCATATGATACCTATGAAATCGAAGAACTGAAATGCGATGCAAATGAAGGAAAAGCATTATACAAAGGAACACTTACAATCACCAGAGATGGATATAAGATTGATATGGGAACAATTGAAAATGCTGATCTGACACTGCAGACAACAGCAAAAGATGAGGCTTCCAATACACATTATGCAGCAACAGACGATGCAGTTACTTTGGTTGATACCGTATCCTATACCGGATTAAAAAAAGGTAAAACCTATACATTAAAAGGCAAGCTTATGAATCAGAAGACTGGTGAAGCATTGCTGGATGCTGATGGTAAAGAAATTACATCCGAGAAAAAGTTTACTCCAAAGACTGCAGAAGGCAGCACAGAGGTAGAATTTGATTTTGATGCAAGCAAACTTGCCGGATGTGATGTAACAGTATTTGAATATTGCTATCTGGATGACACATTAATTACTTCTCATGAAGATATCAATGATCAGGATCAGACAGTACATTTCCCAAGTATTGGAACAACGGCAAAAGATTCTACGACAGATACAAATATTTCCAAAGCAGATGGTAAAATTTCCATTGTAGATACTGTGAAATATACAAATCTCAAGGTTGGGAAAAAATATAAAGTAACAGGAAAGTTGATGGATAAAGCAACAGAAAAGGTTGTAAAAGATGCAGATGGCAATGAAGTAACTGCAGAAACAACGTTCGTAGCAAAAGAAAGCAATGGATCTGTAAAAGTAACATTTACTTTCGATGGATCAAAACTTGCTGGTAAAACAGTAGTTGCATTTGAGGACATTTATCAGAATGGAAAACTGTATGCTTCCCATGCAGACATCAATGATGAAGGACAGACCATCCACATTCCAAAGATCGGAACAACAGCAAAAGATAATAAAACCAAAGAAGATATTTCTTATGCTGAAAAAGAAGTTACAATCGTAGACACAGTAAAATATACCAATCTGGTTCCTGGAAAATCTTATGTGATGGAAGGGACTTTGATGAACAAGGAGACCGGTAAGGCATTAGAGGTAAACGGTAAGACGGTTACAGCATCGAAAGCATTCACTCCGGATACTGCAGATGGTTCTGTAGATATTGTATTTACATTTGATGGCAGTGCACTTGCCGGAAAGACAGTGGTTGCATTTGAAGATTTGAAAGTAAATAAAATCTCTGTTGCAACACATGCCGATATTAAAGATGAAAACCAGTCTGTACATTTCCCGCAGATTAAAACAACTGCAAAAGACAGTGAAACGAAGATTGGACTCTCAAAAGCAGACAATAATGTAACTATCACAGATACGGTATCCTATAAGAATCTGGTTGTAAATAAAGAATATATCGTGACCGGACGTATTATGGATCAGACTACAGGACAGCCGCTCACAGTTAATGGAAAAGAAGTAACAGGATCCTGCACATTCACACCGAAGGCAGAAGACGGAACTGTTGATGTAACATTTAATTTCGATGCCAGTGATCTCGCAGGTAAAAGTGTTGTTGTATTCGAGCAGCTTTATAGAGATAAAGTAATCGTAGTATCTCACGAAGATATTAAGGATGAAGGACAGACAGTGCACTTCCCAGAAGTACATACAACTGCCAAAGATTCCGAGACAAAGAACAATCTGTCTAAAGCAGACGATAAGGTAACAATTATTGATACCGTAAAATATACAAATTTAATTCCTGGAAAACAGTATCAGGTTCATGGAACTTTGATGGATAAAGAGACAGGAAATCCTCTGACAGTAAATGATCAGGAAGTAACAGCTACAAAAACATTTACTCCGGATAAAGCAGATGGTTCTGTAGATCTTACATTTGTATTCGATGGAAGTGCCCTTGCCGGTAAGAGCATCGTTGCATTTGAAGATGTGCAGTATGAAGGAAAATCTGTAGGAACACATGCAGACATTAATGATAAAGACCAGACAATTGATTTTCCGAAAATCCAGACAACGGCAGCAGATGAAGATACAGCAATCAATCTGTCAAAAGCAGAGGATCTTGTAGTGATTCATGATACTGTTTCCTATGAGAATCTCACACCAGGCCGTGAATACGAATTAAAAGGAAAATTGATGGATCAGACTACAGGCGAAGTTCTGCAGGCAAAAGTTGTTGAATCATTTACGAATAGTGCAATTAAATCTGATCAGGAACTTTATAAATTGAAAGCCGGATCCTATGTGTATGTAGAAAAAGGCACGGATGAAGTACCGGCAGGTATTTATTCCAAGACAGAAAAAGGATATCTTCCTGTCAATGCTGATGAGAATGCAACACCAATTGCAATCGATGATGCTTTGATCACATGGAGCGGATCCTTTAAGAAAGATGTCACAGCAGCAATTGATAATCATAAAGTATATGACATCAATAAGATTACAAATTATAAATTCTCAGAAGAGAAAAAAGACGTTACGGGTTCTACGAAATTCACACCAACAGAATCCAACGGTACAGTAGATGTAACATTTATGTTTGATGGCAGTGAACTTAAAGGAAAGAGTACTGTCGCATTCGAAGATCTGACATTTAACGAAGTTTCAATTGCAGAACATACAGATATTAAAGATGAAGGACAGACGATCCATTATCCAGAAATCAAAACAACTGCAAAAGATTCTGAGACTGGTTCTCATACCTCTATGGCAGATAATGATGTTACTGTTGTTGATACCGTAAAATATACGAATCTTATTCCGAACAAAGAATATAAGATTGCGGGTAAATTAATGGTGAAAGAGACAAAAGAGCCTCTGCTGGTTGACGGCAAAGAAGTTACAGCAAGCACAACATTTACCCCGGAAAAAGCTGATGGAAGCATTGATCTTACATTTAAGTTTAATGGAAGTGCTTTAAAAGGCCAGACACTTGTTGTATTTGAAGATGTTCTGTATGAAGATGTATCAGTTGGATCCCATGAGGATATCAATGATACTGACCAGAGCATTTACTTCCCAAATATTGGTACAACAGCTACGGATAAAGCTGATGGCGATCACAGCATTACCGCTGCGAAACAGGTTACAATTGTAGACAAAGTAGAATATAAGAATCTTGCTCCAGGAGAAAAGCATCACGTAAAGGGAACTTTAATGGACAAGGCTACAGGAAAAGCCCTGATGGTTAATGGAAAGGAAGTTACTGCAGAAGCAGAATTTACCCCGGATAAATCAGAAGGATCAGTAAATGTAGAATTTACCTTTAATGCAAAAGATCTTGGCGGAAAAGATTTGGTTGTATTTGAAAAGATGTATGATACAAACGGTAATGAAGTGGCAAATCACGAAGATATCAATGATGAAGGTCAGACAGTAAAAATCGTGAAAGCTCCAGTTACACCATCAAAAACGCCGGCTACGCCAACAAAAGTACAGACAGGTGATCATGCTACTATGTATGTATTACTTGGGGTTGCAGTGATTCTCCTGCTTGGCGGTGGAGTCATGGTCTTCAAAAAGAAGAAAAAATAAAAATCTGAATACAGGTTTCTAGGGAAAGGGCACTGACCCTTTCCTTTTTTTGCTTTATAGGAAAGTTCTCAAATCTGAAAATATAGGGTATAATGAATGATGAATAAAAAATGGCATAACAAAAGAGCGAGGGTTGGGTTCTAACTTCGCGATGACTTTGATTATGAAATTTTTTGTTTTGTGTGGTCTGCACTATTTGACGATTGAGAAAATATTATGAGTATGGCTTCATCCATATCCCATGACCTTTCGGTATTGTTCAAATAGTGCAGTTTTTTTGTAATAAACTTCAAACGCAAACATGGATTTGCCACATTTAGGACATTTGAGAGGGTCATATCCAAAAGTCAGAAGAATCATGTTCTGCCAGTTATAAAACTTACAAAGGTATCTGTGCTTTTCAGATGAAATACATTTGTGAAGTTTTGATTCCTGTTTATGGTGTTTAGCATAGATACCATAATAACGAAGCATTTTGAAGTGTTTTTCTGGGATATGTACAATTAGTCTTTTTATGAAATCAAGTGCAGGGATACATTCGGTGATAGTCTGATTATCTTCGTGTCTGGTGTAATGAAAAGTAACATTATCCCCGTCATACGCATCAATACGAGAAGTTGCAATTACAGGTCTGCCAAGATATCTGCTGATGTATTTAATAGTAACATCAGGTTTACAATGATTAGGCTTGGCACGAACATAGAATCCTTCGGCATGTTTGCTATACATTTCGTTTTTAACTTTACAAAAAGATTTACCAATCTTATTAGTTAACTGGTCAAGAAGAACTTTTCGGAAGGAATTGCGAAGGAAACGGAAATCAAAGTGTGTGCAAGGACGCCAGACAGTATGATTACCAGCACCACCTTCAGATAAGAGCATGAATGTGAGGATTCCATTTCAAGTCACGCCCGAAAGTATGAAGAACCAGAATAAATCCAGGGGTGAAAAGTTCAGCTTTGTTTTGTTTGTGAAACATACGAAGAACAACATCTCTGACAGAATGAAAGAGACAATTTAAAAGAGATCTGTCATTAAGGAAATAAATACGCAGTTCTTCAGGAATAGTAAAGACACAATGTCGATGAACACAGTTGACCAGTTTACAAGACATGTGAAAAGAACGTTTTTGATTATACATGTTTCCGCAGGAAGGACAAAAACGAGACTTACAGCGGAAAGGAACGAATTTCAATTCACCACAATCAGGGCATGCAAAGAAAGCACCGCCATAAGAAGGATCACCACAATGAATCATCTTGGAGATATTTTCAATCTCAGTTTGACGAGGATGAAGTTCGTAAAGGATATGCTCATAATAATCAATAAAAATGTTTTGTAATATATTGCTCATGCAATAATTTTACAATAAAAATGAACAAAGAAAAACCCACCCCTCATGAATGAGGGGCAGGGGAGTTGAGAGTGTGTTTACACACTATTTTTATTTTTCATCTCAAAAGTCACTCTATCAGTAGAACATAATTTTACAGAAGAAATGGAGGAGAAACAAAATACTGTAATGTTCAAATAATAATCTGGAGGATAACAAATGACAACAAAAGATCGATTCAATTATTTAACTTTTTCAGACTGGAATGCAATGTATCATTTTATTACGTCTGAAGGAGATTTATACAATCCTTTTTTGAACAAATACGCTTTTACATATAACAATGATGGAGCAATATGCGTATACGATGTTACGCCTGCTGAAGCAGTAGAATTAGTAGAACAATCTGTCGAAAATCACGAATTATGGAGCGCTTTCCTTGGCACTGGGGGGCAGATCCTGGATAATGATTCCCTCGATCGCAATAATGAGCAGTATTTGGCAGTTTCCTATGAATTTTGCAAAGAGAATTACAATAAGGTCGGCTGGATGCGGACAGATGATTTTTTCCAGGATTCATATACAAGAAAATTTATAAAATACCAAGCGACTGATGCTCAGAAGAAATATCTGGGGCAGGCAATAAAAATTCACGACTATTGTGAAATGAGCATTCTTTTTGATTATACTGATGATGTCCATTATGATCTTCTCACTTCGGCATTGGCAGAGATTGCGGAAACAGATGAGAAATTTATGATCCGGTTGGAAAATGCTTTATCTGTTGAATCATATATCGCTTTGAAAGATGTGATTCCTGATAATGAAATTTTAAGGAATTATATGGAAGACGGTATTGAACATATGCAAAGTATTTTATCAGAAAATTAATGTGAAGATTATGAATAATGGAGGATAACACTATGGTAACTTTAACTGATTTTGCACAACTGATATTTCGAGGCAGGTATATACCCTTTTATATCACCTGGGTTGATTCTGTTACATTTACAATGCAGATTGGAGAGGGAGAGTTTGAAGACTCGGCTGGAGAACACTATTTTATCCAATTCGAATATCATATTAATGAAAAGAAATGGATTGTGGCAATTTACTGGGATCTTGAATATGCTTATATAGAAGAACTCGAAAATGCGGATGAATATATCACGCAGGAAGAAATCAAAGAAATCAAAGCTATTGTGATTCGAGAAGAGTTGAGCGAATATTTCTAACATTACAGTAAACTGGTATATCAGGGTGATATGTCGGAATGCAGATACAATGTTCTTATGTTCCTTGGATTATAAAATCGAATCAATAATTTGAATAATACAGTATAAGAGAAAGCTCTACATCAGGGCTTTCTTTTTTTGTCCAGAACTTTGCCAAATGTACAATTTTTTACCATACTATATATAAAAGAATTTTTATGAAGGTTTATCAATATGGACGAATGATTAGGAGGAATAAAGTACGCCATATACGTGTTTATTGTAATTGTGGTTTATCTGGAAATCAGTTTGGGGATTAAAGGCTATGATTTTTACAATTCTTCCAAAGAGCAGAAAGCTGCAGAAGAAAGGAAATGGAGTATCAACCATGCATATTGATATGAATAAAATTGAGCAGATGGTACAGTTATTCATTAAATTGAATACGGATTCACAGGAAAAATTAATGAAAAAAGGATACGAATTACTATTTACTCAAAAATCTAAAGAAGAATTAATCGAATCCAAAGAAATCAAAATTTTAGGAAATGGAATGTTAGCAAAGTCAGATGAACAAAAAATTTACCAAAAAACCAACAAAAAAATTGAACACATGGAAAATATCCTAGAGTTAATAGATACAGACGATATGCATAAAGAAAAAGCTACTTTAATTGCTCTTATGGACTTGTTATCACATGGAGGCATGACAGAAAAATATAATATCAAAATCCAGATTGAATATGCACATGAGGATCTGCAAAAATATCTGGAATCACTTTTTCCAGATGTAAACGCAGGAGAAGTCATAGATAATGCCAGGAAATTTATTATGAAAGAGAAAGGAAAAAGCAATGTATAATTTCAAAAGAATGAAAAGAGTAAAAAAGTTGGAAGTGGATATCTGACATATATTACTCCAAAAGGGGAGAAGGATTTATGAAAAAAGAAGATGCATAGGAATTTTTGAAAGCAATTGAATATTAAGGGGTATATTATGAGCAATTATTATGGACTTATATTTATTATTGCAGGCGGAATCTTCCTTGCTCTTCCCGCAGTTGTGTCTTCTGATCTTTCTAAACGGAAGAAGAAATGTAACGCAACTGCGGGAAGAGCCTTGGTGTAAATACCGGGGCTTTTTTATTTTTCAGTTGAAATTTCATTCTATTAATAGGCATAAATATTTACAGAAGAAAGGAGGAATCAATTAAATATCTGTTATGTCAATACAATTAGGAGGATAACTAAATGGAAAATTTGAAATTGGATATCGTATTAAAAGACACCCCGATAGAATATGGCCTTGACAGGGAATCAATCGTAGAACTGTATGATAAACTGGGCGATTCAAGTATCGAAGTATACCCGATTGAAATCCCAGCTCAATACCACGAATGCTCTGCAATGGGCTTCATTACAGTCGATGCAGCAGATCAGATTGATTATGATTATGAAACATCCGGATTAAATAAGTTCATAGCCGAAATTTTGGATGATGTGGATCGAGAAAATCCTGATCACATCTATCAGTTCGGCAAATTGAATATTTGCTTAGGACGATAATTGTTAAAGAAGAAGGAGGATACCTATGAGACATAAAAGACCAGATAGAATAAATGTAGTATTTAAGTTTTATCATTTTTACGACATTAAGATTGATGGACGCAGAGTAACAGATGTAAAAGCGCAACTGATCTGTGAACTTCCGTCATTTAACTGTTACTACGACACAGCAAAATTGGTGGAAATCTGTAAACGTGAAAACCTGCCAGTCTATGATTCAAATAATGAATACGCCGTTATCATGTATAAGGAAGGACGTCCAGTGTCCGTTGAAGCGACTCTGTATTATAAAGAAGATGGCAGCGATCCAGAATCTTTTCTCGATTTTGCGGAATGGGATAAAAGAGTAGTCGCAAGTGTTGCATTGGGGATAGATCTGATGCAAAGAAAAATTTAGTCAAAAAAAAGGAGAATAACCATGGATGGACAAGACACAAGAAAATTTCAGATAGAAGCTAAAATTGAGTCACATTTCCATTTATTCCAAGAGCGGACCATGCAAAACTGCACGTTTCAGCAGTGATTCGAATGGAACTTCAGGAAGGAAAAAATGCGGAGGCTGTGCAGGAACGTTTTTAGCTAATCATCAAAAGAAATCACAACATCGGCAGAAAATACACATAACAGATAATATTTATATGTTAAAAAGAGAAGAGGGATTAATCGTCCTCTTCTTTTTATTGTATTTCTTACTGCATTCAATGTTTGCCCTTAATAAATACCTTTTTTTACAATATATTCAACTTATAAAAAATTGACAGTGACTGTTCTGGCAGTGAAAAGTAGAACAATAGACAAAGTATATAAAATATTCGTCTATATAATAAAATCTTATCAATAATATTATGGAAAGAAATAATCAATATAATGATAATTCTTATGCTTTATATTGAATTGTTTTATTCCATTATTTTCTTAAAATCTATTCATAAATATTTCTAACCTTCGTTTATTCGAACGGACATTTTCAAGTTAAAACGAATCCTGTGATAATTACCTTTCTTTCATACTATTAATGAGAACTTTATGAAAAAGAAAGGGGAAGCGCATATGGAAGAAAAGCCGAAAGTAAAGGCAAAAAGGAAATGGACAGTTGTGTTAATTTTCATTCTTATACTTGGAACAATCGCAGCAATTCTTGCGATAAATCGACCAATTCATTCTAAGAAAATAAGAGAAAAGAAAAAAGCAGAAGTCCAGATAGATACAAGCCAATTTACGGCAGATAGTCTACAAGGATTAACTGCAAGTGTATCAAATTTAGAAGCAGTGAAGGGATATCATCCTGATGCAAGTTTGAATCAGATAACACATGATACAAACGTAATTAAAAAACTGGAGGCGGATATTTCAAAAGTAGATTTTGATACACCAGGGACATATGACATTACCTATAACGTTACTGTTTATTGTAAAGCATTAAAAGCATATATAGATCAGAAGCCTCGGATAGATATCCAAAAAGCTTCAAATGGCCAGACATATAAAATCCCATTAAAAGGGAAAATTCAGGTCGTTGAAAAAGAGCAGGCTTTAAAGGATTCTGCATCAGGCAGATATATATACGGACTTCAAATGCAAATGAGACAAGAATAAGGAGGGAATTGTAAGTGAAAAGGAAAAAATGGGTAAACAAGGTGATTGCACTTTTGCTTGCAGCAATCATGATTGTTCCGTCTTCTCTTGGTACTGTGGCATATGCACAGGAACCGGAAGTGTCTTCTGAGCAGACACAGACAATTCAAAATGCGGATGAAAATATTTCAGAAGCAAGTGAACAGGAAACAACTGATGCAAGTCAAAAAGAGCAAGAAAAAAAAGAGACACAAGACACACAAGGCACAGAATCAAAAGAAACTCAAAAAGAGGATTCTTATGAAGTGAAATTATCTAAAGCTGATAATGGTCTGCTAAGTTTTCCAATATCAGAAGATGATCTTGTAAAAGCGGATGTGGAGAATTCCACGCAGTCTATTTTGGATGCATCAGAAGAAGATGTGGAATATGAGTCCAAAGATTCTTATGAAGAAAATACGGAAGTAAAAGTTCAAACAAGTGCCGATTATGGATATGAACTTGATAAGGTTGAATTGGAGGATAAATCCGGTGAAGTTCTTCAAGAACTATCAGTAGATGAGGAGGGAATTGCCACATTTACTATGCCGGAAGAGAATGTCAAAGTAGCAGCTACCTTTAAAGAAATTCCTGAATCCGTTATTGAAGATGCAGAAATTGATCTGCAGACTACTGCAAGCGATTATGAAATTGCTACACGGGCAGCAGGTACGAAAAGTATTTATTTGAATGTGCCGGGAAATAAAATCTGGTATGGAAGATATAATACAAGATATTATACAACAAATGAAGGTCAAGTGGCATATTGTATGAATCCTCTTCTGAAAACACCAGGAGCTGGATGGTACACAGGAAGTTTAATTTCTGATGGTTCATCAAGAAAAGCATTTTATTATGCATACGGCGGTCCTGGATACAGTCAGTTTGTGAATAGATATGGATGGATTTGGAATGGCGTAAGAGACTTAGAATATGCTTATTCGCATGTTATTTTGTCATATACCTATGCAAAATACGCATTGCATAATAATTCGCAGGCCAATTATGCGTTTTATGGATTACCAAACTCTACAAAAAATCATTTGATCAATAAAGCTAATCAGATGCAGGCAATGGGTGGCATTCCAAGTGGTTACGCTGTGTATTATTTCAATACATCTTACAACCATCAGCCAATGGCATTTCAGGTTAATAATGTAGCAACTTTATCACTTAGAAAATCATCATCGAACACAGATATCACAAACGGAAATAGTTGTTATTCTTTAGCAAATGCAAAATACGGAGTATATAGCAATGTAGCATGTACTTCTCAGGTATCCACATTTACAACAAATGCAAATGGAACCTCGAATTCAATCAATTTAGAACCGGGAACTTATTATGTAAAAGAAATTTCCGCACCGGAAGGTTACTATATTGATAACACAGTGAAAACAGTGAGTTTATCTAGCGGCGAGAATAAAGTAGTTAGCTTTACAGATAAACCGATGGATGACCCGGCAGCGATTGTTATTCAGAAAAAAGACAAATATACAGGTAATACAATAAAAGGAAAGAAAACATTAGCTGGAGCACAGTTCACTATTAAATATTATGATGGATTCTATGATCGAAATAATCTTCCAGCAAGAGCCACCCGTACATGGGTTATTGAAACCAAAGAACGTACTAGACCAAATGGAAGTAAAGTCTATCAAGCCGGTTTATCAGATACCTATAAAGTAGGTGGAGATAATTTTTATAAGGTAGATGGAGCAATTACTATCCCTCGCGGAACAATCACTATCCAGGAAACAAAAGCACCGGATGGATACCGTAACGATTTAAGTATGACAGATTCCAAAGGTAACAGTACAGTAAACGGAGTATATCTTGCACAGGTAACAAAGCCTGGAGACCTGTCAACATTAATGGGAGGCCAGACATTCGAAGGATCCGACAGCCCAGTTCGAGCAGATATTAAGCTGACGAAGATCAATGGAACGAATAATAATACCATGGCAAATATTCCGTTTAAGATCACGAATCTGGAAACAAAGGAAAGCCATACAATTTATACCGGAAGTAATGGTGTATATGATTCATCCCTGATTAAGAAAAGTCTGAATACAAATACAGATAAGGCGGGAGCCGGTGTCTGGTTTGGAGATACATCTATTCTTAGTGATGATGAAGGGTCTTTTGAATACGGAAGTTATAGCATTGAAGAATTAGAATGTAAAGAAAATGATGGAAAGATTCTCTATAAGGGAACTTTTAAAATCGATAATAATACAGGCGCCACACTGGATCTTGGAAAAATTATCAATAACAGCATTGAAGTAAAAACCTATGCTGCAGATAACACCAGCGGAAATAACAATACAGCTTTTATCCAACAGGGCGGTATTTTCAATTATACAACCGGACAGCTTACTTACGGAAAAGCAATTACGGATGAGGTCAATGTAAAAGGTATTTCATCCGGTTATGCAGTAGCAAATCTGGTTGATATAGAAACTGGAGAATATATCAAGAATAAAGATGGATCTATTGTGCAGTCAGAGGCGAAAATTGAACCTTACAATGATGGAACGTATACCGGACAGGCACATCAAAACCTTGTTTATGATAATCCGGAGAGCATGCTTGGTAAGAACATTGTTGTATTTGAAAAGATTTATGCTTTAAATGCGAATGGAACACCAAATTACAATAAACTGCTTGTAGAACATACGGATATGAATGATGATCTGCAGACAGTTAAATTCCAGAAGATCAGTACAGAACTGACGGTATCTGACACAGGACTCCACGAAGTCAATACCACTTCTAAGGATGTTACTTTACAGGATCAGATTACATACGAGAACTTTAGCAAAGACCTGGTGGATCTCGGATACTACATCAAAGCAACAGCGAAACTGGTAGACGAAAATGGAAATGCAATCACAGATGCGAATGGAAAAGAAATCACATCCGGATTCAGTGCAAAGAAATTTACCAGCGATATGCTGAAAAATGGAGATACCATTCATTACACACTTCCGGCCAGTGCTGTAAAGAAATATGCCGGAAAGAAGTTGATTTCTCAGGTTGAAATTTATTTTGCTTTTGATACAGACACTACAAACGGAGATCCATGGAATCTTTGGACTTACGAAAAAGATACGACTAATGAAAAGCAGACAGTCACGATTCCTGCTATTACAAATACCTATGTATCAGCAGACAATGTAAGCTACACAGACACAGGAATTTCAGATCAGGTAAATCTTACCGGATTAACAAGAGGAAATACCTACACATTAGTAGGAAAAATTATTGACAAGTCAACTGGAAAGGTTGTTTCAAAATCCAGAAAATGTACTTATGGAAAAGATGCCTATGACATCACAAATGTAGTGCCAGCTGACGAAGGTAACTATACAGTCAATAAACTTGACACTTATAATGTATATCTCTTAAAGAAGGATGTTTCTTCCAGTGGAGAGACAGCAAAACAGGGATATTACAGACTGAATGACGAAGGAACGAAATATGTTCTTTGTACAGAGAGCGGACAGGTACTGGATAATTCAAATGGAATTAAGAAAGACCTGTTTGAAAATGAAATCTTATATCCTGGTGATGAATTTAAAGAAGTCACAGAATTGATTGCGAAAAAGTCATTTGTGCCATCTGGAAGTGAATCGCAGCAGAACGTTGATTTCACATTTGATCCGGAAGAATTAGCCGGAAAGAGTTATGTGATCACACAGGATTTGTACTTTGACAAGCTGCAGGATGCAGGAACAGTCTTTGATGATGAAACCGCAGACGTGTATGCAGTGTTATATAGTGACGGAACATTAAGCTTCCAGAAGAGAAAAGATACCTACCCAAGCAAAACGGTCGTAGAAGTATATCCGTTCAATGAGAAAGATCACTTCATTCCAAAAACAGGAACTCCTTGGTGGAATAACAGAGAAAATGTAAAATCGGTCGAATTTAGAGATAAAATTCGTCCATTATCAACATCTTGCTGGTTCTGGGAATTTGAGAATGCTACCAGCATCAATCTGAAAAATCTGGATACTTCCAGAACAACCAGCATGTATGGAATGTTCTGGAAATGCAAAGGCCTGACAAAACTGGATGTGTCTATGCTGGATACTTCGAATGTAACAGATATGTGTGGTATGTTTGCTGTCTGCAGTAACCTGACAACAATCGATGTCAGCAATTTTGTCACATCAAAAGTCACCAATATGCACAGCATGTTTGACAGCTGCTATAAACTGCAGAGCCTTGACTTAAGCTTATTTGACGGATCACAGGTAACGGACTTTGGATATATGTTCAGCGGAGATTCGGTAATGACTACATTGCATCTTCCAGATAAATTTGTAACTTCCAGTGCGAAGACACTCGCAGGAATGATGAATGGATGTAATAAACTTACTACCCTAGATGTCAGCAAATGGGATGTCTCAAATGTAACAGATATGTATTGGACGTTCAAAGCAATGTTCAATGTCAAACAACTAGATGTTAGCAAGTGGAATACTTCGAAATGCGAAAGTATGGGTGCTACGTTTGATTCTTGTACGTCACTGACACAGATTCCTGTTGAGAAATGGGATGTCTCAAATGTAAAGAACATGCAGCAAATGTTCTATCATATCCAGAACGTCAAAACATTAGATTTAAGCAAATGGAATCCAGTAAGTTGTGAGAATACTGCTTTAATGTTCTCAAATGACTATAATCTTACATCAATTGGCAATACAGGCAACTGGGATATGTCGAAAGTAAAAGAAGCTCATCATATGTTTGCTGAATGTCAGAAATTACAAACATTGGAAACAAGTAATTGGGCATTTACAAGCTTAATTAATGGCGGAGCTATGTTCTATCATTGTTATGCACTCTCAAAAATTGATGTAAGTAATTTTGGAATGGGAAATTGTACAGATATCGAATATATGTTTGACAATTGTTATGCACTTACGTCATTAAATGTAAGTAATTGGGATGTATCAAAAGTAACAGGAATGAATGCAACATTCTCAACATGTAAAAATCTTACAAGTTTAGATGTTAGTAAGTGGCAAACATCCAGTCTAAAACAAGCTGTTAATATGTTCATGAGTGATGCAAAATTGACACAAGTAGCTGTTCAAAACTGGGATATGTCCAGTGTAGAAGACCTTAGCGGTATGTTCGCATACTGCAGCTCAATTACAAGCATGGATGTCAGCAATTGGTATATGCCGAACTGCAAGCATTTTATCAATGTATTTAATGGATTGACAAACTGCAAGACATTAAAAATCAAAGGAATGTATGCGCCAAATGCAACTTCATGGGGAAATACTTTCCTGGATATGAAATCTCTAACGAGTTTGGATCTTTCAGGTATCGATGTATCAAAAGTAACATCCTTTGAAGGAACTTTTGGAAGAATGGACAAGATTACAACCATAGATCTTAGCGGATGGAAGACCTCCAGTGCAACGATTACAACTAACATGTTTACCACTGATCGAAACCTGAAAACGATCTATGTATCAGAAAATATGAACGTATCTAAGGTTACAAATGATGCCTATATGTTCAGTACTTGTACAAGTATCCGTGGAGGTTCGGGAAAAACATATAATCGAAATCAATGTGGTAAATCCATGGCAAATTACAGCAATGGATACTTAACCTATAAAGCTTATACAGCCAAGGCTAATATCGCCGCTCCATCCTCATCAGTCATCATCAGCTCCGCAAAAGCAACAGATGGACTGACAGTGGAAGAAATCCTGAATAATGACTCTGCATTTACAGATCCGATAAGACCGGTCAATGAAGAGAGTACAGACGCAGAAAATGAAGAAGTGGATGCGCAGAATGCGGATGTGGTCGTACAGAGCCTAGATGATCCATCTGGAAAACTTCTATATTCGCATAGTGATCTAAATGATGAGAATGAAACATTCTATGTACCAAAAGTACAGACCGTATTGACAAATACAGCAAATGATCATTACTTTACAACAGCAGCCGGAAGTACGCTGGTCGATACTGTTACTTACTCTGGATTAAAACCGGGACGTGCTTATACGTTAACTGGAAAATTGATGGATAAAGATACAGGAAAAGCAGCAACAGATAAATTTGGAAAAGAAATTACCGGAACAACAACCTTTACGCCAAGTACAGCAAACGGAACAGCTAAAGTTAACTTCTCCTTTGATGGATCCAACTTGAAAGGAAAAACACTGGTAGCATATGAGACACTGAATGGAAGTAGTGTTGCATATGGAATAGCATCTTCGAAAAAAGACCTTGCTATCCATAAAGATATCAGTGATGCAGATCAGTCAGTTACGAATATGTCTCTTTCAACGACTGCAAAAGATCAGAAATCCGGAACAAAGCAGGTGACTTTATCAAGGACAGCAAAAATCGATGACACGGTTAGTTACAAAGGAGCCATTCGTGGAACATCTTACAAGATTAATGGTACATTAATGAATAAGAGCACAGGAGAGGCAGCTGTTGACGGCGATGGCAAACCGATTACTGCAAGTGGAGTATTTACAGCTGGCAGTGCAACTGGAACAGCAACCGTTACCTTTACCTTTAACACAAATGGAATGGCTGGAGGAGCTTATGTAGCATTCGAGGAAGTATATGAAACAACCGGAGGAACAGAAACACTTTGGGGAACTCATATGGATCTGAATGATGAAGCACAGACGGTATATGTACCATCTATTTCAACGAACTTGATAGACGAAGACAGCCAGACCAACTACACATATATCCGGGATAATGTAAAAGCACATGACCTGGTGACATATGAAGGGCTTATCGCAGGAAAGACATATAAGTTAACTGGAACATTGGTAGAAAAATCTGCCGGAAAAACATTTGTAGATGCAAATGGAAAGACTGCAACAATAACACAGACATTTACACCGGATTCTGATAGTGGATCTGTAGATATGGTATTTGATATCAATCCATCCAACCTTAAAACCTCAGCACTGGTAGCATTTGAAACATTGAGCTGCAATGGTGAACAGGTAACGATTGAAAATGATCTGGATAATGAACAGCAGACACTTCACTTCCCAATCCTCAGCACAACAGCAAAAGGAAAAGTAAGTGGAAAGAATTATGTAGATATTGGCGGAGATATGTCAATCATTGATACAATCAAATACGAAGGCGTACAGTATGGTATGACACATACGATCAAGACTTATCTGGTCGATAAGTCTACCGGAAAGACTGTAAAAGATGATAATGGAAATGATATCGTAAAGACAACTGAATGGGAGCCAGAGGCTACACAGGGAAGTATTGATATTGAAATCCCGGTAACTGGAAAGAAACTTGCTGGAAGAACGCTGGTTGTATTTGAAGAGATTTATCTTGGAGATGCCATGATTGCATGCCACAAAGATATCAATGATGCAAATCAGACAATTAAAGTAAAAGGATATCGTGACTGTACCGTAATCAAACGTATCAAAGCTGACGATTACTGGAAAGAACACGGTGATCCAACCTTTATCTTCAAACTTACGGGAACGGATACACTGGGAGCTTCACATACTTATTATCAGAGTGTCACATTTACTGAAAGCTATGTAAAAGCACATACGGACAGTGACGGATACGTAGAGATGAAAGCAATCTTTGGTCAGGTCCCGGCAGGGGAATACACCTGTTCCGAAGAAAACGTCAGCCGATTTGAGTTTGAATCATTGACCAAACCGGTAAATGCAACCATTAACGGAAAAACAGCAGTATACCATCTGACGGATAACGATACAGCATGTGCAACATTTACCAACAAAAAATATGAAGAGGGAGACTTCGGACATGACAGCGTTGTAGTTAACCACTTCAATCATAAGACACAGGATTAAGATCTTGATAACTGGAAGGACCTGCTTCGATAGGAAGCGGGTCTTTTCCGGTATATGGTAATTCATATATATCACAGTAGAGGTTTAGTGGCTGCCATTCTTACATACTTTATATAGGAGGGAGTGTCATAATGAAGATAAGGGTATATTTAACTTTCGCATTTATTGTAATAATTTTTTCTTTAATAGGGTGCAGCTTTCCCTCTCATTTGATGAATAAGAGTGAGATGAAAAAGCAAATCTCGGAACATGTATTAAAAAAGAAAACTGCTTCCACAGAAAAAGAAAGTGATGATGAGAAATATATTAAAATAATAATTGATGCAATATCCTCGAAGAATTCGGATCAGCTATATGTCGCATTATCTAAGAATCTGCAAAGTAAAAATGGAATACAGGACGAATTAAATAATTTCATTAATTTTACTGATGCAAAGGAACTAAATATAGAACGGATTAGTTCATCAACATCATGGTGGCAACTGACAGATAAAAAAGATGAAAATGGAAATTATTATACAACTGTAAAATCAAATCCAGGATATTTTCTAAAAGATGAGAATAATGTTAAATACTTTATCTCAATTATCTACTATCCAAATTATGAGGAACATCCAGAAAAAACAGGTATTAATCAGCTGGAAATTAATGAAGAAGATGCTAACGGAAATTATGTAAAAACTTTAAGAATTAATGTTAACAATTGAATATTGTAATTTTATGCGGGAAGCCTTAATATAAGGGCTTTCTTTTATTTTGTTCAAGGACATTCACTCTATTAACAGAACAAATTTACAGAAGAATGGAGTGAAAAAAATAATACTGTAATGTTCATAACATCAGAAAAACTTAGATAACAGGAAGGAGGCTCGCTATATAAGTAGGCGGGAACGAAAATTTTTTTGTCTGCAAAGACAGTCGGGACACAAAAATGCAACTAAATATAGTTGCACATAATTTATTTTCAGTATATACTAAAGATAGGAGAAAAAGTGAGCAAAAAGGAAAAATTAATTCAAAAGCTTAAGGCTCAATCAAAATCATTTTCTTATGAAGATGCAAAAGTCTTGTTGGAATATTTAGATTTTTTGGAGAGCAATAAAGGAAAAACCAGTGGATCACGGGTAGTTTTCACAAACAAACTGCATGGAAATATTATGCTGCATAAACCACACCCACAAAAAGAACTGAAAAAATATCATATCAAGCAATTAAAAGAATTTCTTGAACAGGAGGATCTGATATGAGTAGCGTTATGAAATATAAAGATTATATCGGAAGTGTAGAGTTTTCGGAAGAAGATCAACTCTTCTATGGAAAAGTCCTCGGCATTCATTCCCTCATTTCTTACGAAGGTGAAAGTGCCAAGGAATTAATTCAGGATTTTCATGATGCAGTTGATGATTATCTGGAATTATGTGCAGAAAAAAGAATCGAGCCGGAAAAAGCCTACAAAGGCTCTTTTAATGTCCGAATCTCGCCAGATCTTCATCGTTCCATTGCTATCCATGCCATTCAAGATGGAATAACTCTAAATAAATATGTGGAAGAGGCACTGCAAAATGCAATCTCTGCAACATAATTTTATAATTCTTATAATTTTATTTTGGCATTACAGAATCTAAGGAAGTCTTATTTCGGACTTCCTTTTTTTATTTATATAAGAAACATACATTCTATTAATAGAGCAGAATCAGCAGATGAAAGGAGCATGAAAAGAATACTGTAATGTTCGAATAAAAAATAACGGAGGAATACAACATGAAAGGACAAATGAAAGTCAAAAAACTTAATGATACGGGATTATATATCTCAGAAATGGACTGGGATAACACCTATATTTGCAAAGAGAATCCAATCGGAAATTTTGTAATGGTAATAGAACCATTATCAGGTTTTGATGGGGGAATCATTTATTTTGACAAAAAGACGGATGGATATCTGATTGAGGGCGAAGGATATATTTTGGTAGGTCGGCCAGATGAGATACAGAAACGTGTCCGAAAATGGAAACAGGAATATGCCCAGAAACCTTTCAAGCATAAAGAAAAAAAGCTGTCATAAGATAACAGAACGGAGGAATTCATATGGATCATTCTTACCAGTTATCACGCCCATCCATTGAGACGATTATTGATTACTGCAATGATCTGCTGGCGGATGAGGAATTAACAGTATTTGAGTTCGGAGAAAACTGTGATCTGGTTCTTCACATCTACAAAGATGAAGAATTTAACCCGGCCCTGGATAAAGACTATTCCAACATTGTTACCATCCATACAGCGCAGGATGGTAAATGGATCGATGATACCGAAGATGTATATGTCACGGACGGTTCTTTATACAGAGAACTGGAGCGGATCAACAGCTATACAGACATGGGTACACTATAAAAATTTAGTTTTACACGAAAGGAAACAGAATTATGAAATACAAAAATAATTTGACACTTACCAATCCAAGGAGAGTTCCTTTTTCATTAAGCAATCAGTTCGATGATACATTTGGGCTAACCGATATGGTTTCAGATTGTAAAAATGCAGAAGATTTCTGCGCGGCGGCAAATAAATATGATAGATTTCATTTAAAATGGAAAATAGATAAAGATTCAAAAAATGAAACAAGACTGACGTGCAAAGATACTTTGGGGAATATACATTATCTAATCGCTTATAAAGAAGATCCCGGATTACCTGAAATACCTACGGGGAACATGATCACAGAACTTCGTTCAAGAGGTTACTCTGTATCTGTAGATAAACCAGAAAAAATAATCTTTAAAAAGGATCTGGGGAAATTATTTCAGGAGGCTGCAGATACAGACCAGGATGAACTGGACTTCTATAGCCACCTTGTCTCAGCTGGGATCACGGTCAGAGATGTCTTTGAATATGCCGGCCCGGAACAGGCAGATACAATGTTTCGATTTTGCTATGATCACGGATTGCTGAATGAAGACAGGGAGACAGAATATGTCTTTCGAATGATCTGTAATCTGTTATCTATAAATGAGAGTCATAGCAAATATGGTTTTAAATTGAATGATGGCGAAATTAACTGTCAGAGTAAAGAGCAGGCAGAGGTTCTGTCAGAATTTTTTGAGGATCTTGGATTTGATGCTATGCCAATGCAGCAAAATCCGGATGATACTTGGCAATTATATGAAGAATGGACGCTGATGTAATTTGAGTGAGGTACGGATATGAGTAAAAAAGATAAGAAAAAGAAAAAATCCAAGAAAGAATATACAGATACAAATAAAAAGGAAAAATCCAAAAAGAAAGATAACAAAAAATCTAAGAAATCTAAGAAAAAGAACTGTAGAGATACGGAATTGTATTTTAGAAGAAATGCAATGGAATATTCTGAGTCAAATTCATCTGATTATGATGATGACTTATATTTTCGGCATCCGTTAAATACCGCAGACGTAAAAAAAAGCTTTTTTAGTCTGCTATTTGGTTAAAAGATGGAGTTAAAATAAGTAGTACTATAAAATACTACGCAAATCACAGCTGAAAATAAGGAGAAAATATTATGAGAAAAATGCAGGTTATGGTTATTAAATACGGCTATGCAACACTGGAGGTTGATTCAGAGGAAGAAGCTCTTGGAAAGACAAAAAATATGAAAGATTGTGATTTCGACTGGTCTGACTTTGATGATGCGCAGGTTGTTGATAATGATGTAGATTCCTAATTAATGACTAATTTACAGCCGCTTTATTTTAAATTTCGAGATTAATTATATACAAACGCTATTGTATATAGTAACTAATTTAAATACATCTTGGCTCAGCAGCTTCATTTGCTTTTGTACAACAATGATTTGACATTCCGGTTGTAGGGGTATCAACTGACTTACATTTGGTTGCCAATGATTGGATTATTGTAGTTGTTGATAAGAGTTCGGTATTCGTGGTGGTAGACACTTGTTTTAAATCAAGATCAAAATCTTCAAAATTACTCATAATAAAACCTCCTTTGAAATTCACGTTTACTATATATTAAAAGTACAACAAAATAGCAGAAAAATCAATAGAAAAATTAAAAAAAGATTATACAATTGTTGTATTAAAGAACAAAAAGATATATAATTAAGAAAAAAATGCTATCTAATATTTGAGAATAGATTTTTCGGCAGAATATATGTATTTATTTAGTCTGGTATATAGTATATTACAAAAGGAAAGAAGATATGAAAACGATAATTGAGGATTATATAGAAAATATAGTTACAAATCATATGAATATAATAAGGAAAAATCAATGTGCGGACTTGCTATTATTTTGCGTTGATATATTGATTAACAATAGCGAAAATAATAATTACGAAAAAGATTTAAATCATATAATATGTGAAATTCTTTTATTAATGAAAAATAGTCCGGAAAGGTGTGCATTTCTTCTTAAGGCAGGAATGGATGGAGGTATAAGAGAAGCTGCATTTGCCATAAAAAATTTATCAGAATATTCTGGTGAATTAAAAAATGTAAATTTTTCATTGAATTCATATTTATTAAAAACGATTGATAGTAAATTAAAAATGATATCTGAGTATCCGCTTGTTTTTGGATTGTATGATGTTGTAAGTGGCATAGCAGGTGATTTATATTACCTATTAGATTGTGATGATATTCTATCTGATACGAAATCACTACTAAAAATTAAAGAAATTCTGAATGTTATTGTATCACTTTCTGATGATTACCAATTTAAAGGAATGAATATTATTCGATTTCACATTAAACAAGAACAGCAATACCAAAAAAGTGAGCGCGATGAGATGATAAACGGACATATTAATTTAGGCATGGCTCATGGTATAATGGGAGCATTGATTGTACTTGCTAAAGCATATAAATTAGGAATTTTTCAAAGACGCGATACTATTTTAAAACTATATCACATATATAAAAAATTTGAGAAAAGGAACGGTGAAATATTAAGATATCCAAGAAGATTATCTGTTGAAAAATATAATGAAGGTAAGTGGAACGATTTAAATATGAATTGCGGTTGGTGTTATGGAAATATAAGCATAGTAAGGGGTATGATGAAAGTTTCTTCTTATATGAACTGGGAAGATGAGTATAAATTCTACGCTGCAAGACTTGTAAATATAATTAATCAAAGCCTAAAAAAATACAATTTATGTTCACCGATAATATGTCACGGATATGCAAGTGTTGTTACAATACAAATCGCATCTTATTTGGAAACAAATAATAGTCAATATATTTACAAATTGAAAAGAAATATAGATATGTTATATAAAGCACATAATAATGAATGTCTAAAAAACAAAATGTATATTGATAATATCGCTTTTTTATCTGGGAGTGGTGGAGTAATTATGACATTAAATGCCGGAGGTAATATGAAAATGTACTATAGTGAACTTTTACTAATGGACTGAAAGGATAATTGGAATGAAGAAAAAAACACATTTTTTTAAAAATGTTTTTTGGGTAGCACGAGAAATATTTAATTATGATAAATCATATATGTCTTTTTGACTATCTTTTTATATCTTCTTAAATGTCCGCAAAGCCTTATTTTATAGGCTCTACGGGCATTTTGCTTTTGTGGTAAACCTCACATATCTAGGTCTATCTTCTTATATTTTCGCTATCAATCGTGGTTAAAATCGTGGTAAATACTTCTATGCGATTAGACGCTGAACCTCTGATTTTGCGGTATCTATGGACGCATGAGCATACCAGTTCATCGTGATACTAATATTCGAATGCCCCATGATATACTGTAAATCCTTTGGGTTCATATTCTTGCTTGCCAGCCTTGTGCAGAACGTATGGCGTAGCGTGTGCGGTGTGATATGTGGCAAGAAGTTGTCCTTGTGGTGTTTGTTGTATTTCTTTACCATACGGACAAATAAAGTGCTGTAATCAATGGCAACTTTCGGCTTGCCTTTCGGATTGACAAATAGGAAGTTGCTCTGTCCGTCTATCACAAATGGTTCTGCTTTTGGGCGTTTCTTCATCACTCTATGGAATGCCTGTATCGTTTCTTTGCTCAATGGTACTTGCCTTGTTCCGCTTTTCGTCTTAGGCGTTTCAATGTAATAGCCCTGTTCCTTGCTCTTTAGTAACTGGTGGTCAATAATCACAACCTCATGGATAAAATCAACGTCCATGACTGTCAGTCCGCACAATTCCGAGATACGAAGTCCTGTCTTTAACAGTATCAGCACATCATCATAATACTTGTGATACACATTGTCCGTCTTGATGAATGATAATAAGGCTTGCTCCTGTTCCTCTGTTAATGCGACTTTCTCTTTGGTATCATTTTCTAGGACTTCACTTAACTTAAAATCAAAAGGGTTCTTCCTTACACAATCGTCTTGTATGGCGATATAGAATGACGCTTTTAACGAGCGTTTATGGTTGTTAATGGTATTGTAGGAAAAGCCTTTGTCTTTCATGCGTAACGCCCATTCCTTAGCGTCAGAGGGTTTGATTGTGTCAATGCTCCTAACACCTAACTTGTCCTCTTTCAATAACCGCATGAGCTGTTCCCTCTGTTTCTGTGTGCTTTTCTTCACGTTTGCCCTCTGTACGTTCTGTTTGGCATAAAGTTGGCAAAGCGTCATTTTCTTGCCTGTGCTGTCGATACCGTCCTCTATATCCCGTCTTATCTGCTGTTCCAGTTCTCGAAGTGAGGGTTTTTCCCGCTTTCCCTTTGGTGTCGGGTCTGTGGGTGTCAATCTCCAAGCATACACATATTTTGTGTTTCCAAATGCGTCTACATATTTATATAAGTATTTCCCGTCTGTTCGTTGGCTCTCTCCAGTATGCAGGATACGTCCTTTACTATCCCGTCTTTTTTCTTTCATGGTGTCTGCTCCTTTCCTTGTTGGAAAGAGCCTTGATATGACTTGTGTTCATCATAACACATACAAGGCTCATTTGCATTAGATTGCGTTCAATTTGTCAATGACCTGTTCAAATTGTCGGCGTTTAATCTGTATGCGGTTGCCATTCATAATGAACCAGCCAGCGTCCTTGTTTTCCTCTGCCAATCGTCTTAACTTGTTTTCTCCGATACGGAAATACCTTGACGCTTCTTCAATGGTAAGGGTGTATTTTTCCCATACAGGAATATCGTTGTTATTCATCAGATACCCCCTTTCCCATGTTTCGTGTCATACTGGATATAGGGAATAAGGTCGGTGCGGTTTATCCTCTGTAAATGAGCGGTTAATTTACTGGAAAGGGAATTGCTGTATCTTGCCTTATCAAGCATAGTTCCCACTTTTTCCAGTCCACCTAATGCGT
>ERZ837590.489-NODE-489-length-32117-cov-4.084648_pt1 | contig 32117 bp, 28 predicted proteins | sample MGYA00519573_ERZ837590 | MGnify/ENA primary metagenome ERZ837590 (study PRJEB31850, sample SAMEA3708820) | human gut metagenome | biome: human gut; feature: human-associated habitat; material: faeces | place: China | collected 2014 ... | reverse complement strand
TAAACGGTATCGGTATTTCCGTTGGATTCCTGATCGCCATCGTCCTGCTTGCAGGTATCCGTGAGAAGATCGAGCACAATGATGTGCCGCACGCTTTTCAGGGATCTCCGATCGTTCTGATCACAGCAAGCTTAATGTCGATCGCTCTCTTCGGATTTTCCGGAATGATTTAAGGAGGAACGAGAGATGAACATGACAGGCATTATCATCGCTGCTGCGGTTGTCGGTATCGTCGGTATCGTCATCGGCGTACTCCTTGGAATCGCCAGCGAGAAGTTTAAAGTAGAAGTAGACGAGAAGGAAATTCTGGTTCGTGCAGAGCTTCCGGGCAACAACTGCGGCGGCTGCGGTTACGCAGGCTGTGACGCTCTTGCAAAAGCAATTGCAGAGGGCAAGGCAAAGGTTGACCAGTGTCCGGTCGGCGGCGCTCCGGTAGGAGAAAAGATCGCTGCGATCATGGGCGTTGAAGCTGGTTCCGCTGAGAAGAAGGTTGCATTCGTAAAATGTAAAGGTACCTGCGATAAGGCAACTGTGAAATACAACTACTATGGTATTGACGACTGCCATAAAATCGCAGATGCAGTTCCGGGCGGCGGCTCCAAGGGATGTACCTTTGGATGTCTCGGTTCCGGAAGCTGTGTAAAGGCATGTCAGTTTGACGCGATCCATGTTGTAAACGGTGTTGCCGTTGTCGACAAGGAGAAGTGCGTTGCCTGTGGTAAGTGCGCAGAGGCTTGTCCGCGTCACCTGATCGAGCTCGTTCCGTACAAGGCAAACCACCTTGTACAGTGCAGCTCCCACGACAAAGGACCGGCTGTCAAGAAGGTCTGCGAGGCAGGCTGTATCGGATGTACGCTCTGCACAAAGCAGTGTGAATTCGATGCGATTCATATGGATAACAACGTTGCTGTGATCGATTACACAAAGTGTACCGGCTGCGGCAAGTGCGCGGCGAAGTGCCCGGCACATGTTATTATCTGATTGGGTAACAACATATAGAAAAGACCCGCGGAAGGCAGAAATGCTTTCCGGCGGGTCTTTTTTTGTGTAATAGGAGATTACGCGGAATTTCCTATTACACAAAAGGCACTAACGAGCCAATGATACACACTCGCGTGAAGATGTAGATTGTCGTAGGAGACTGCACCTTGGCGCATTCTTTATTATTTTCGCTAAAGAGATTTGTATGATCAGGACAGTTGGGAGAGGAGTATTTGAAAAAAGATCCCAGGGAAGTTCTCATATAGAATTCCCTGGGATTATGCTTTTGTTTGTTCTGGGTTTCAATCAGATTGACCGGGGTCAAATCAGAATATATTGCCTACTGGATCGTTGTGCCGCCTTTACCGGCTAAAGCGCTCTTTGCACCGTCAAGGGAAGTGATGATCGCGCACCGTCCTTTTCCTGCGTTGATGAAGTCGATGGAGCTTTCAACCTTCGGCAGCATGGAACCTGTCTTAAAATGGCCTTCCTCGGCATAGCGGGCTGCGTCAGCCGTTGTCATCTTATCGATGTTGATCGGGTGATCACTGCCGTAATTTAATACGACATTCGAAACACCTGTGATGAACATCAGGACATCAGCGTCAAGCTCCTTCGCAAGAAGTCCTGCCGCACGGTCTTTCTCGATGACAGCGCTGGCACCCTTTAAGTGGGAGCCCTGTTCCATAACCGGAATTCCGCCGCCGCCTGCGGCGATCACCGGCTGGTCAGCATCCGCAAGAGCGCGGATCGCATCAATCTCGACGATCGCAACCGGCTTCGGAGCGGCAACGATACGGCGGTAGCCTTCGCCTTCCTTTACAACGAAGTTGCCCTTTGCCTCTTCCTCCTTCGCCTCCTCAGCGTTCATCACACGTCCAACTACCTTCATAGGAGTGTAGGAGGACTCATCGTACGGGTCAACCGTGACCTGCGTCAAGATCGTAGATACGGCCTTGTAGATGCCGCGTTTGATAAGCTCAGAACGGAGAGCGTTCTGGAGATCGTAGCCGATATATCCCTGGCTCATTGCAGAGCAGACAGACATTGGAGCCGGAGTGTAACCTTCATGATTTTTCGCAAATTCATTTAACGCGGTGTGGATCATACCGAGCTGCGGAGTATTTCCGTGGGTGATCACAACCTGCCAGCCGTCCTGAATAAAATCAGCGATGGCTTTCGCTGTTTTTGTAACGGCTGTCTTCTGCTCCGGAAGGTTCGTTCCGAGAGCGTCATGTCCAAGTGCTAAAACAAGTCTTTTCTTTGCCATATCGAATCCCTCATTTCTATTACATACCGATATCGTTGGGGCAGATCTGCTTAAAGGGGAGCCGCGGATAAGTTTTCTCCGCGGACCGGTAGAAAGCGGTCTGCTTTTATGTATTTTCAGATATTTTACCATATTTTAAGTGATTATGGAAGAAAAAACTCAAAGTTTTATGATGGGACTCAGATGGAGATTTGTTACTGTACACAGACGGGAATTTTCCGGACAGAAAATTTTGCATGGTCCTGGGTAGCAGAAGCTGGTCAGAAGCTTAGGGGATGAAAGAGAATCGAAAGAAATAATTTTTTGCATTTTCAGATAATTTATGCTAAAATAAGAACAACTGAGTCGAAAATCGCTGCCGTCCGTGTCCTACACAGCCGGTAACGAAAAATTCCCTATCAGGGGGAACGTAAGGAGGAAACAATTTTGAAGCTGTTATCGATAGCAATTCCGTGCTACAATTCAGCGGCGTATATGGAAAATTGTATCAAGTCTCTGCTTCCGGGCGGAAATGAGGTGGAGATCCTGATCGTGGACGACGGTTCCACAAAAGACAATACGGCCGAGATCGCTGACCGCTACGAGAAAGAATATCCGGGGATCTGCAAAGCGATCCATCAGGAGAACGGCGGACATGGCGCTGCGGTAAACGCGGGATTAAAGGCCGCTACCGGGATCTATTTTAAGGTCGTGGACAGTGATGACTGGGTCAATGAGCAGGCATACAGACAGGTGCTTGACACCCTGCGCCGCTTCGTCTATGGAAAAGATACCCTCGATATGCTGATCACAAACTTTGTCTATGAGAAACAGGGCGCAAGACACAAGAAGGTCATGAGCTACAAGCTGGCACTTCCGAAAGATGAGCTCTTTAGCTGGAACGATGTGAAGGTATTCGTAGCAGGACAGTATATCCTGATGCACTCCGTGATCTACCGCACGGAGCTCTTAAGGGACTGTAAGCTGGAACTCCCGGAGCACACGTTCTATGTGGATAATATCTTTGTCTACGAGCCGCTCCCGCATGTACATACGATGTACTATCTTAATGTGAACTTCTACCGCTATTTTATCGGCCGCTCGGACCAGTCTGTCAACGAACAGGTCATGATCGGAAGGATCGATCAGCAGATCCGTGTGACGAAGCTGATGCTTGGCTACTACGATGTGACAAAGATCCAGAACCGGAAGCTCCGCCACTATATGGTCCGCTATCTGGAGATCATGATGGTCATCTGCTCGATCCTTGCGATCAAGTCCGGCAGTGAGGAGAATATGGAAAAGAAAAAAGCGTTGTGGGAAGAGTTAAAGAAATCCAATCCGGCGCTCTACCTGCGCCTCCGCTGGGGCTTCCTGGGACAGGGCATGAACCTTCCGGGAAAAGGCGGAAGATCCCTCTCCATCGCGGGATATAAGATCGCGCAGAAGTTCTTTGGATTTAACTAGGCGCCTGGAGACGGATCGATGTTGCAGGAGAAAACCGTTACGATCATGTCCGGTAGAAATAATATCGTTCTGAAGAAAGAAGGACCAAGGGTTCATAATGAATCCAAGGTCCTCTTTTTGTGTTAAATTAATCTGTAATGAAGAAATAACACACATTTATTCTAACTCAAAACAGGCAGTTCTGCCAATACTAATAGTTTCCAATGTTCTTCAAGAAGGAAACGACCGACAAAAACTATCATGAAGATCCCCGGGCGCACAGAATTTATGGGGTAAAGGGAAGGGGACTTTTAGAGGCTACTTCCCGTGTTATTCTTATTTTCCAAGAATGATCTTGATGATCAATACCGTCACCACACAGATCATCACCGGACGGATGATCTTTGCACCGTTTTTGATGGCGAAACCGGCGCCTAGATAGTTTCCGAGAACATTGCAGAATGCGCATGGAACTGCAATGGCGTACAGCACGTTTCCGGAAAGAACGTAGGAGAGAAGCGCCGTGTAGTTGGAGACGATCAGCGTGAGCTTCGCGTTTCCGGAGGCGGTGCGGATATCATATTTTAACAGGAAGGTAAAGAGCAGCATCGCGATCGTTCCGCCGCCCGGACCGTACATACTGTCATAGAGACCGAGGGTCATGCCGATGAGGAGCGCCTTCAGGGCGACAGGAACCGTCAGGGATTTCCGTGTGTCCGTATAGTTCCAGGCATTCTTCATAAAGATCACAAGGATCGCGGTGAGCGGAAGAAGAACCATCAACATGGAACGGATCTGCTCCTCCTTCAGGTAGAAAATGATCCTCGTGCCGAGCATGGAGGAGAGAAAGGCGGTTATGGCGCTGATCAGCGTGACCTTCAGGTCGAGGCAGCCGCTCTTAAAATATTTCCATGCGGCGATAGTGCTTCCGAAGGCGCACTGGAACTTGTTGCAGCCGTAAACATAGTAGATCGGCATTCCGCACATCATATAAGCCGGAAGCGCGATCAGGCCGCCTCCTCCGGCGATAGAGTCGATAAATCCCGCAATGAAGAGGAGCGGGCAGAGCCAGATCAGATTATGGATGTATTCCATGGATATCCCCCTTGTATTTTGGCGGCGGGCAGAAAAATGCCGCAATACCGCTTTTTCTGATAAAATTCAGGCAGAGACCTGTCCTTCCATACTATATAAGAACTCTCAAAAAGTCAATCGGTTTTCCTGCAGGAGCGCTTCTTTGTGCTGCAGAGCGCATCTCTGGCAGAATCGAACCATGCATGACACCTTGACAGAACCGGGATTCTATGGTAAATTTATTGAGTTAAAATGCGTCGAAGAGGAACAGTAAGAGAGAAGACGGGGTACAGAGAACTGCCGGGCGGTGCGAGGCAGAGTCCAGAAGCTTTCCGAACTCGCCTCGGAGCAGCATGCTGAAAGAGCGGGCAGAGCAGCGGGAAAACGAAACGCTGTCTGCGGATATCCTCAGATAGGCATTGCCGGTTTCCACCGTTATCGGAAAATGAGTGCATACGGGTGAAAGCCCTGTATGAAATAGAGTGGTACCGCGTGAGAATCTAAGTCCCCCACGTCTCTATAAAATTATGATAGAGATAGAGGGACTTTTTTGTTGCCCGGAAACCGGAAAAGCGGTCAGGCAATCGAACAGGGTCTGGGAGTTCCCGGATTCCGGTAAATGCAGCGGCGGCGGGCGAAATCCGCGGAGCGTATTTTTGCACCGCCTTCAACGATATGAAATGGAGGAGAAAAGCGTCATGGCACAGTACAACCACACCGCCATTGAGAGCAAGTGGCGTGAGAACTGGGAAAAGAATCCGATCAATGTCAATGATGGAAAGAAAGAGAAGTATTACTGTCTGGATATGTTCCCGTATCCGTCCGGCAGCGGACTTCATGTAGGTCACTGGAGAGGTTATGTAATCTCCGATGTATGGAGCCGTTATCAGTTATTAAAGGGAAAATATGTGATCCACCCGATGGGCTGGGACGCGTTCGGTCTTCCGGCTGAGAACTACGCGATCAAGATGGGGGTTCATCCGGCGATCTCCACAGCGTCAAATATCAAAAATATCAAACGCCAGATCAACCAGATCGCAGCACTCTATGACTGGGATATGGAAGTAAACACGACAGATCCGTCCTTCTACAAATGGACCCAGTGGATCTTCGTACAGATGTTCAAAAAAGGACTCGCATATGAGAAGGAATTCCCGATCAACTGGTGTCCGTCCTGTAAGACAGGCCTCGCGAACGAGGAAGTTGTAAACGGCTGCTGCGAGCGCTGCGGCACACCGGTTACAAAGAAGAATCTCCGTCAGTGGATGTTAAAGATCACAGCATACGCAGACCGTCTTCTGGATGATCTTGACAAGCTTGACTGGCCGGAGAAGGTTAAAAAGATGCAGACAGACTGGATCGGTAAATCCTACGGCGCAGAAGTTGAGTTCCCGGTAAAGGGACGCGACGAGAAGATCACTGTTTACACAACAAGACCGGATACGCTTCACGGCGCAACCTTCATGGTACTCTCCCCGGAGCATAAGCTTGCGAAAGAGCTTGCAACGGATGAGACGAGAGAGGCTGTTGAGAAGTACATCTTCGACGCTTCCATGAAGTCCAACGTAGACCGTCTCCAGGGCAAGGAAAAGACAGGCGTATTTACGGGTTCCTACGCAATCAACCCGTTAAACGGAAAAGAGGTTCCGATCTGGCTGTCCGACTATGTACTTGCTGATTACGGTACCGGCGCTATCATGTGCGTACCTGCCCATGATGACCGTGACTTCGAATTCGCAAAGAAATTCGGTCTTCCGATCATCCAGGTCATCGCCCAGGACGGCAAAGAGATCGAAAACATGACAGAGGCTTACACAGACGCAAAGGGAACCATGATCAACTCCGGCGAGTGGAACGGCATGGAGTCCTCCGTCTTAAAGAAAGAAGCTCCGCACATTATCGAGAAGATGGGTATCGGAAAGAAGACCGTCAACTACAAGCTTCGTGACTGGGTATTCTCCCGCCAGCGTTACTGGGGCGAGCCGATCCCGATCGTTCACTGCCCGAAGTGCGGCAATGTTCCGGTTCCGGAGGATCAGCTTCCGTTAAAACTTCCGGAGGTTGAGAGCTATCAGCCGACCGGTACCGGTGAATCCCCGCTTGCGGCGATCGATTCCTGGGTCAACACGACATGCCCGTGCTGCGGCGCACCGGCAAAACGTGAGACAAACACCATGCCGCAGTGGGCTGGTTCTTCCTGGTACTTCTTACGTTATGTGGACAACAAGAACGATAAGGAGCTTGTATCCAAGGAGAAAGCAGACAAGTACCTTCCGGTAGATATGTATATCGGCGGTGTTGAGCATGCCGTTCTTCACCTCCTGTACTCCAGATTCTACACGAAGTTCTTATATGATATCGGAGTGGTAGATTTTGACGAGCCGTTTAAGAAGCTGTTCAACCAGGGTATGATCACCGGCAAGAACGGTATCAAGATGAGTAAGTCCAAAGGAAATGTTGTTTCCCCGGATGATCTTGTAAGAGATTATGGTTGTGATGCGTTAAGAATGTACGAGCTCTTCGTTGGACCGCCGGAGCTGGATGCCGAGTGGGACGACAGAGGAATCGAGGGCGTTGCCAGATTTTTAAATCGTTTCTACAATCTTGTGATGGACAGCAAGGACAAGGATATCAAGGAGACAAAGGAGATGGTGAAGCTCCGCCACAAGCTTGTCTACGATATCGAGACACGTTTCAACCAGTTCAGCCTGAATACGGTCGTATCCGGATTCATGGAGTACTGCAACAAGCTCACAGACGTCGCAAAGAAGGAAGGCGGAATCGACAAGGAGACCTTAAAGACCTTCGTGATCTTACTGGCTCCGTTTACTCCGCATCTCGGCGAGGAGCTCTGGAGAGAGCTTGGAGGCACAGACAGCGTATTCCACGCAACATGGCCGGAGTGCGATGAGGAAGCGATGAAGGACGATGAGATCGAGGTTGCTGTACAGGTAAACGGTAAGGTAAAAGCGGTCATCATGGTTCCGGCTGATATCGCAAAAGAGGATGCGATTGCTGCAGGTAAAGCTGCGGTAGAAGGAAAGATCACTGGAAATATCGTGAAAGAGATCTATGTTCCGAAGAAGATTGTAAACCTTGTTGTAAAATAAAAAGTAATGATTCAGCAGGTCTGTGCATCTGCTGCGTTGATTGCAGTAAAGCATAAGCTTGAATGCAGTGAACAGTTACGATAAATAAGAGCAGCAGTTCAGACATGTGATAGAGACTGGGACCTGCTGCAGCAAATTGAGGCATTGAAAGTCGCTTTCTAAGCAGAAACGGCTTTCAGTGCCTTTTTTGCTTCTGTGAGTCAATAAAGACATATGTTCCTCGTGCATGTACATAATGTCAAAAAACAGAAAATAAATTATACAAAATAAACAAAACAATCGTGAAATAACGAATTTAATTGACAATAAGTAACAAATGGTGATATTCTTATTTTATAAATTTTGAGAAGGACAGTGCAGATGAGATACCTGTCTGAAAATAAGAGGGAGGATATGCGAATGAAAAAACGAACAGCAGCGAGGTCGATGGCGGCACTTATGGGGGCAGCAATGGTGCTCACAGCCTGTGGAGGTGGAAACACTACAGCTCCTACGACAGGTGCTTCTTCCGGAGGAGAGACTCAGACAGCTTCTGAGAGTGCAGAAAGCGGGAAGATCACAAAAACAGATATCGTTGTCGGTCAGGCGTCGGATATTGTTACGCTTGATCCCGCGGGACAACAGGATACGACTTCGGGTGTGCTGATGAAACATGCGTACAGTACGCTTTTGGACGTTGATAATGAAGGAAAGGTGGTTCCGGATCTGGCAGAAAGCTATGAGATGAAGAGCGACACGGAGTATGTGTTTAAACTCCGCGAAGATGCCTGCTTCTGGGACGGCACTCCGGTGACAGCTCAGGATGTTAAATTTTCTCTGGATCGCGCGAAGGGAATGCCGAAGACAAAGTCGAATACCTCAAAGATTGAGGAGGTTACCGTAAATGGGGATCATGAGGTGACGATTAAACTGACAGAGCCGTATGCAGCATTTAAAACAATCGTAACACAGCACAACCTGAGCATCCTTTCAGAGAAAGCTGTGACGGAAGCGGGAGATTCATATGGTGATGTGGATAATCTTCTCGGATCAGGGCCATTTAAAGTAACAGAGTGGGTGCCAAACGATCATTATACTCTTGTAAGAAACGATAATTATTGGGGGGAGATGCCGATCGCAACCTCTATTACCTGTCGTGTGATCCCGGAGGGAAGTGCCCGCACGATCGCTCTTGAAGCAGGAGAGATTGATGTTGTCTGGAGCGTAGATCCGACAGACTGCGCAAATGTAGAGTCAAATCCTGACGTAAAACTTCTTTCGCAGCCGTCAACAGGTATTGACTACGTGGGAATGAACACCCAGAAAGAAAAGTTTTCTGATAAAAGAGTCCGTCAGGCTATCAACTACGCCCTTGACAAGCAGACCTTCGTTGACACGATCATTGAAGGTCGCGGTCTTGTAGCAAACAGCTATATCAATGCAGCAATCCCGGGATGGACCGATGAAGTGGAAGCTTATCCGTATGATCCGGAAAAAGCGAAAGAATTGTTAGCGGAAGCCGGATACCCGGATGGATTTGAATGCTCGATTTTTGTAAATGGCGATCTCCGTACCCGTTCTGCACAGATTCTTCAGGCTCAGCTTGCGGATGTAGGAATCAAGGTTGACATTTCCACATATGAGTGGGGTGCCCTTCTTGATACTTTAAATGCAGGCGAACACGAAATGTTTCTTCTTGGCTGGTCCAACACGAGCTTTGATCCGGACGGAAGTACCTATCAGTTATTCTATTCTGGAAATCATGGTGCAACCGGAAACCGCGCATTCTTCTCAAATGACAAGGTTGATGAACTGATCCTTTCTGCACAGCGGGAGAGCGAAGAGTCAAAACGTATGGAACTTTACAAAGAACTCCAGTTTGTACTTCATGAAGAATCTCCGTGGTGTCCGTTATACTACAAAGAGAATAACGTTGGTGTGCGCGCAGACTTAAAGGGATTTACTCTTCATGCAGGCGCACAGCATTATCTTGGTAACTGCCATTACGAAGAATAGATACAGCGAAATCAGGAGCATTCAAATCGTTTAATAAATTTCTGATAATATAAATATTCAGAGAAATTTGGGGCGGGATCTTTTTGATCCCGCCCTTTTGAGAAAATAAAGGATAAAACGATCCGTCTGAAGATACGCAGGCCGGAAAGAGTTAGTATTTACTATACATGCTGGAAATCTCCTTTTGTGAATTTTGAACAAATTGTAAACAGATTATGGCGATAGAAAGGCTGAAACCAAATAAAACAAACAAATTAAACAAAAAATACGCAGAAAGGAAAACCTTATTGACAAAAATGTTAGAAAATGATATCCTTTAATCATGAAATTCAGAAAAGAGTGTATATATAGGTATAGTAAATAGTTACATTTAACGATTGCCAACAACACTCTGACGAAACAGAAATAACTTGAAGGAGGGCATGTGAATGAGAAAAAGAACAGCAGCGAGATCGGTGGCAGCCGTTGTCGGAGCAGCAATGGTGCTGACAGCGTGCGGAGGCGGAAACAATGCGGCGGCAACGACCGCGGCGGCAGGCGGCAGTGAGACTCAGGCGACAGCGGAAAGCTCCGGCGGCGGAAATATCACAAAGACAGATATCGTCTTTGCCCAGGCCTCTGACGTCGTGACCCTGGATCCGGCAGGACAGCAGGATACCACATCATCTGTACTTATGAAACATGTGTACAGTACCTTGATGGATATCGATGATGATGGCAACCTTGTTCCGGATCTGGCAGAGAGCTACGAGATGAAGAGTGATACGGAATATACCTTCACCCTGAGACAGGACGCATGCTTCTCCGATGGCACGCCGGTTACAGCGAAGGATGTAAAGTTTACATTTGACCGCGCGAAGGATATGCCGAAGACGAAATCCAATACCTCCAAGATCGAGGAGGTTATCGCGGATGACGATCACCATGTTACCTTCAAGCTGACGCAGCCGTATGCAGCTTTTAAGACGATCATTACAAACAGCAACTTAAGCATCGTCTCCGAGGCGGCGGTCACAGCGGCGGGAGAGTCCTACGGTGATGTTGGTAATATTCTCGGATCCGGAGGGTTCACGGTTACCGAGTGGGTTCCGAACGACCACTACACCCTTGCAAGAAACGAAAAATACTGGGGTGAGATGCCGATCGCTACAACGATCACCTGCCGCGTGATCCCGGAGGGAAGCGCCCGCGCCATTGCCCTTGAGGCAGGAGAGGTCGATCTTGTATGGAACGTTGACGCGACAGACTGTGCGAACATCGAGGCAAATCCGGATGTGACGCTGTTGAGCCAGACGTCTTCTTCCATCGAATATCTCGGTATGAATACGACAAAAGAGAAATTCAAGGATGTGAGAGTCAGACAGGCGATCAATTACGCGCTGGATAAACAGACATTTGTTGATACGATCATTGAGGGTCGTGGAACTGTAGCAAACAGCTACATCAACTCGATGATCCCGGGCTGGACCGACGAGGTGGAAGCTTATCCGTATGATCCGGCGAAGGCGAAGGAGCTTCTTGCGGAAGCCGGCTATCCGAACGGATTCGAATGCAAGATCTATGTAAACGGCGACGTTCGTACCCGTTCCGCCCAGATCATTCAGGCCCAGCTTGCAGAGGTTGGAATCACGGTTGATATCTCTACCTATGAGTGGGGCGCTCTTCTCGATTCCTTAAATGCAGGTGAGCATGAGATGTTCCTCCTCGGATGGTCGAATTCAAGCTTCGACGCGGATGGAAGTACTTACCAGTTATTCTATTCCGGAAACCATGGAGCAACCGGTAACCGTGCATTCTTAACTGATGATAAAGTCGATGAGCTGATCATCAACGCGCAGAAAGAGAGTGACGACACCAAGCGTATGGAGTTATACAAAGAGCTTCAGGTATATCTCCATGAGATCTCCCCGTGGTGTCCGTTATACTACAAAAATGACAATGTCGGTGTCCGCGCAGACTTAAAGGGATTCAAGCTTCACAAGGGCGCAACGCACTACCTTGGCAACTGCCACTATGAAGATTGATAATATTTAAAATGTGAAAGATGGGGGCAGACATGAAGGTGTCTGCCCCTTTTCAACGACACGCAACCGTGCGAAGACGAAGATCGCCGCAAGCGGCCACACGGGATGCCCGGAGGTGTAAGAACCCATTCTTTGAAAATTACACAAAAAATACTGGAAATGCATGGAATGTTCAGTTATAATGTCACTATCATGTATAGTAAGATGTATAGTGAATTATAACTATTCAGAGAATTCGCTGATAAAATAGGGATAGGGCTGAATAGTAAAACAGGAGGAGATGAGCATGGGAATTCTCGAAGAAGTAAACGCAAGCTATGAAAAACTCAGCCCGGTTCAGAAAAGGATCGCGGATTTTATCTTCAAATATCCGGATCAGGTCTGCTTTTACTCCCTGAAAGAGCTTTCGGAGACACTGGGTGTGACGGAGGTGACCATATTAAGGTTCACAAAGAAGATCGGGGCCCAGAGCTTCGTGGAGATGAAGAGCCGTCTGCGGGAGCATCTGCAGACGAGACTGGTCCATGGGGACGGTTTAAACAGGATCGCGGACCATGTGGGCGGGATCCGGTTCGGTGATCACGACAAGGAGGAGATGTTTCAGGAGTTCGTCGCGAACGAGAAGAATGTGATCGCGAAGACCTTTGAACAGGTCTCCTTAAAGGATATCCTCTCCGCAGTGGCGATCATCAGGCAGTCCCGGAAGATCTATGTGGTGGGAAGCGAGCTTGTGACAGGGCTCTGTGCCTACACGACGAGAAGACTTCTGACATTGGGGCTGGAGACGCTCGATCTCTCGAATCTGAGCCGGGCTCTCTACAATAATTACCTGGCCCACGCCACACCGGAGGACTGCGCGATCATCTTTTCCGCACCCGGATACGCGAAACATATCGTGAATACCGCAAGGTATCTCGATAAGAAGAAGATTCCGCAGATCGCCGTCACGGATCAGAGGACTTCACCGATCGCGTCCTACGGAACGACCGTTTTTACCTGCAATAACCACGACCTGTTCTTTTATAATTCCGTGATGGGATATATGTCAGTGGCGAACGCCCTGATATATTTCGCCGCCATGGATAACCCGGAGGAGACGAATAAACGCCGTGGGCGCCTCTCGGAAGTGAGAAGTGCAATCGGCAGCACCGACTTCGTTAAAGACGGTTTATAGGGCGGATCTTCGGAAAGGGGTCAACCCATCAGTGTGATAGGAGTACAGTAAATACAATACAAAAAAGATCACAATAATTTATGAAAATTGCTAAAATAACCCCGTGTAAATTGAAAATTATTGACAAATATGTTCAATACTGTTATCATTGCTTCATGAGAACGAACTAAGTACTGCATGACGGGTATAGTGAATACTGACATATGTTACCGTTATGAAGTGCGACCGCTGTGGGGAGCGGTAGAAAAAAACAGGAGGAATTTGTGAATGAAAAGAAGGGGTATTGCAAGAACAACAGCAATGGCAATGGCAGCAGCTATGATCCTTACAGCCTGCGGAGGTGGAAACACTGATCAGTCTACAAACGCACCGGCGGGCGGCAGCGCGCAGACAACTACCGATAACGGCGGAAGCGGCGAGATCACAAAGACAGATATCGTTGTGGCTATGGGCGCAGATGTTGTCACACTGGATCCGGCAGGACAGCAGGATACCACATCCGGAGTACTGATCCATCACGTATACAGCACACTGATGGATATCGACGATGACGGTAACCTTGTTCCTGATCTGGCTGAGAGCTATGAGATGAAGAGTGATACAGAGTATACCTTCAAGCTCCGTGAGGATGCATGCTTCTCAGACGGAACACCGGTAACAGCGAAGGATGTAAAGTTTACGTATGACCGTGCGAAGGATATGCCGAAGACAAAGTCCAATACTTCAAAGATCGCAGAGGTTATCGCTGACGATGATTACCACGTAACCTTCAAGCTTACACAGCCATACGCAGCATTCAAGACAATCGTTACCCAGACAAACTTAAGTATCGTTTCTGAGGCAGCTGTCACAGCAGCAGGCGATGCTTACGGCGATGTGGAGAATGTACTCGGATCCGGTGAGTTCACGGTTACGGAGTGGGTTCCGAACGATCACTACACCCTCACAAAAAACGAAAAATACTGGGGTACAGAACCGATCGCAACTTCCATTACTGTCCGTGTAATCCCGGAGGGAAGTGCAAGAACGATCGCTCTTGAGGCAGGAGAAGTCGATCTTGTATGGAACGTTGACCCGACAGACTGTGCGAATGTGGAAGCAAACTCCGACGTAGCGCTTCTTTCCCAGCCGTCTTCTTCCATTGAGTATCTCGGAATGAATACAACAAAAGAGAAGTTCTCCGACGAGAGAGTCCGTCAGGCAGTCAACTACGCGCTGGATAAACAGACCTTCGTTGATACGATCATTGAGGGACGCGGTACTGTGGCAAACAGCTATATCAACTCCACGATCCCGGGCTGGTCTGAAGAGGAGGAAGCTTATCCGTACGATCCGGAAAAGGCAAAAGAGCTCCTTGCGGAAGCAGGTTATCCGAATGGATTTGAGTGCAGTCTCTATGTAAACGGTGACGTTCGTACACGTTCCGCGCAGATCGTTCAGGCACAGCTCGCTGAAGTTGGAATCACCGTTGATATTTCTACCTATGAGTGGGGCGCATTGCTTGATTCCTTAAATGCAGGTGATCACGAGATGTTCATCCTCGGATGGTCCAACACAAGCTTTGACGCAGACGGAAGCACCTACCAGTTATTCTACTCTGAGAACCATGGTGCAACCGGCAACCGTGCATTCTTAACAGATGAGAAGGTCGACGAACTCATTATCGCCGCTCAGGAGGAAAGCGATGATACCAAGCGTATGGGACTCTACAAGGAGCTTCAGGATCGTCTCCACGAGATCTCCCCGTGGTGCCCGTTATACTACAAATACGATAACGTCGGTGTCCGCGCAGACTTAAAGGGCTTCAAGCTTCACAAAGGCGCACAGCATTACCTTGGCAACTGCCATTACGAAAAATAATATCTGATCCCCAAAAAGGACAGAGTCCATGCAAAGACAGGGTACGGATCACGAAAGGGATCCGTACCTATTTCCAGAATCCGGTGAAAGCCCGGAAAACATTCCAGAAACCCTGAGACAAGGATCCGGAACTTCGGCCCGATAGACGGGTTTCGGAAACACAAAAAAACAGCCGCGGGATGCGGTAGATTGGATGGTGTGCATGAGCAAATATGTGTTAAAGAGACTTGCGATGCTGATCCCGGTATTGATCGGCGTGACATTCATGGTTTATTTCATCTTAAGCCTTTCGCCAGGTGATACAGCAGCGATGATCGCAGGTGAGTCGGCAGACGCAGAGACGATCGAAGCGACAAGAAAAGACCTCGGACTTGACCAGCCGGTTATCGTTCAGTACGGAAAATATATGTTGAACCTTCTTCACGGCGATATGGGTAAATCCTACAAGACAAAACGTGATGTTTTCCCGACGATCATGGCTGCATTCCCGAATACAGCAAAGCTTGCGTTCTGGTCAATCCTGGTGGCAGTAGCCATCGCGCTTCCGATCGGTATCATCAGTGCCACGAGGCAGTACAGTATGATCGATAATGTGGGTATGGTCGCCGCCCTATTGGGTGTCGCGACGCCAAACTTCTGGCTGGGCCTGATGCTCATTATCGTATTCTCCTTAAACCTTGGATGGCTTCCATCCGGCGGTATGGGATCCTGGAAGAACTACATTATGCCGGCGATCACCCTTGGTACCGGCGACGCAGCGCTGATCTGCCGTATGACGCGTTCCTCCATGCTTGAGGTCATCCGTCAGGATTATATCCGTACCGCGAGAGCGAAGGGTGTGCCGGAGAAAATGGTGATCCGGAAACACGCATTAAAGAATGCACTGATCCCGGTCGTTACCGTTATCGGCCTTCAGTTCGGTTCCCTTCTTGGCGGCGCGACTCTTACCGAGACCGTATTTGCATGGCCTGGCGTTGGCCGTCTCCTGGTAGACTCCATCAAGAGTAAAGATGCCCCGTTAGTCCTCGGCGGCGTTATCATGATGACCATCACCTTCAGTATCGTAAACCTTTGCGTGGACATTCTCTACGCTTTCATTGATCCGCGTATCAAAGCGCAGTATAAGAAAAAATAAGGAGGAAAGCGTATGGGAACATCAAAGAATCAGGAAGCGGCATCCGGCGCGGCTGTAAAGAAGCGCGGTCAGTTTAAAGAGATCTGGCGCCGCTTAAAAAAGAATAAAATGGCAATGATCGGTCTTGGAATCGTCGCTCTCCTCGTACTGATCTCTATCTTTGCGGATTTCCTGTTCGATTACAATACCGTTGTTATCAAACAGAACACAGCTATCCGTCTCCAGACCCCGAGCGCGGCTCACTGGCTCGGAACAGATGAGTTCGGACGTGATATTCTGGCACGTCTCGTTCACGGATCAAGAGTATCCTTAAGCGTCGGCGTTGTAGCCGTATCCATCGCACTTCTGATCGGCGGATCCTTAGGAGCGATCGCAGGCTTCTACGGCGGAAAGATCGATAACGTGATCATGCGTATCATGGATATCTTCCTTGCAGTGCCGAGCCTTCTTCTTTCCATCACGATCGTATCCGCACTTGGACCGAGCATCTTCAACTTAATGCTCGCCATCGCGATCTCTTCCGTGCCTGGCTACGCGCGAATCGTCCGGGCTTCCGTCCTTACCGTAAAGGATCAGGAATTCGTAGAGGCGGCGAAATGCATCGGAGCAAACAACTTCGAGATCATTTCCTCCCATATTCTCCCGAACTGTATGGCACCGATCATCGTTCAGGTATCTTTAAAGGTTGCATCCGCGATCCTTTCCACATCCGGCTTAAGCTTCCTGGGCCTTGGCGTAAAGGCTCCGACACCGGAGTGGGGCGCAATGCTTTCCGGCGGACGTGCTTACTTAAGAAACGCTCCGCACCTGACCATATTCCCGGGTATTGCGATTATCATTACGATCCTTTCCCTGAACCTGTTAGGCGATGGTCTTCGTGATGCATTAGACCCGAAACTGAAGAAGTAGGGAGGACAAAATATTGGAAGATAACAAAAACTTAATTCTTGATATTAAGGATCTTGTGATCCATTATGAGACCGATGACGGCGTTGTAGAGGCGGTAAACGGCATCGATATCCAGTTAGAGCACGGAAAAACCTTAGGACTGGTAGGAGAGACCGGATCCGGAAAGACAACAACCGCTCTTTCGATCCTGCGTCTTGTTCCGGACCCGCCGGGAGTTATTAAAAACGGTTCCATCCTTCTTGACGGAAAAGATATCTTAAATATGCCGCAGAAGGAGCTGGAGGCGATCCGTGGAAATACCGTTTCCATGATCTTCCAGGATCCGATGACATCCTTAAACCCGGTGCTCACTGTCGGTGACCAGATCGCCGAGGTTATCAAGCTCCATGATAAGATCAGTGAGAAAGAGGCTGAGCAGAAGGCTGGCGATATGCTGGAAGTCGTGGGTATCCCGAGAGAACGTTTCGGTGAGTATCCGCACCAGTTCTCCGGTGGTATGAAGCAGCGTGTCGTTATCGCTATGGCTCTTGCCTGCAACCCGAAGCTCCTTCTTGCCGATGAGCCGACAACCGCTCTCGATGTGACAATTCAGGCACAGGTTCTCGAGACGATGAAGGATTTAAGAAAGAAATTTGGATCCGCGATGATCATGATCACCCATGATCTGGGAATTATCGCAGAGGTCTGTGATGAGGTCTCCGTTGTATATGCTGGACAGATCGTTGAGCATGGAACTCTGGAAGATATCTTCAACCACACCATGCACCCATACACAGAAGGTCTTTTCGGTTCTCTTCCGAACATTGAGGACCGCAAGGCGAGACTTCAGCCGATTCCGGGCCTGATGCCGGATCCGACAAACCTTCCGAAGGGCTGCCCGTTCTCCCCGAGATGTAAGTACTGCACAGAAGCGTGCAAAAAAGACAGACCGGAAAAGAAGTGGGCGAGCGATACGCACTATGTGCGCTGCGTCCGCTACGAAGAGCCGGGATTTTCCATTGAAAGGAGTGAGCAGTAATGGCAGATACGATCCTTGAAGTAAAACACTTGAAAAAATATTTCAACACTCCAAAGGGACTGCTCCATGCGGTCGATGACGTGAACTTCACTCTGGAACGTGGAAAAACCCTCGGTATCGTAGGTGAGTCCGGATGCGGTAAGTCCACCACAGGACGTTCGATTTTACGTCTCATCGAGCCGACCTCCGGTGAGGTCATCTTCGATGGTGAGGATGTATGTAAAAAGAATAAAAATGAGCTCCGTCTCTTAAGACGTGACATGCAGTTGATCTTCCAGGACCCGTACGCGTCCCTTGACCCGAGAAAGACAGTCAGTGAGATCATTGCTGAGCCGTTAAAGCTCCAGAAGCTTATTACGGACCCGAAAGCCCGTATGGACCGAGTGCGTGAGCTGATGCAGGTCGTAGGTCTTGCAGACCGCCTGATCAATACATACCCGCATGAGCTTGACGGTGGCCGCCGCCAGCGTATCGGTATCGCGAGAGCGCTTGCGATGAAACCGAAGCTGATCGTCTGCGACGAGCCGGTTTCTGCCCTTGACGTATCCATTCAGGCGCAGATCTTAAACCTGATGCAGGATCTTCAGGAACAGATGGGATTAACCTATATCTTTATCACACACGACCTTTCCGTTGTCAACCACTTTGCGGATGATATTGCAGTTATGTATCTTGGACAGCTCATCGAGAAAGCTCCGTCTGAGCTGCTTTTCGATAAGCCGACCCATCCGTATACACAGGCTCTGCTCTCCGCAATTCCGGTACCAAGCCTGAAAAAGAAGAGAGAGCGCATCATCTTAAAGGGCGAGATCACTTCCCCGATCAACCCGAAGCCCGGCTGCCGTTTTGCTGCCCGCTGTCCGTATGCGACAGACCGCTGCAGAAGCGAGGAACCGGTACTCCGCGAGATCGAACCGAATCATTTCGTGGCATGCCATCTGACGGAAGGCAAATAAGGAGACATTCATATGCCCCCGCCGGTATCTGGCGGGGGTATACTGTTTTAAATGATTGTTTGCTCTGCAATCGGAACTGCCGACAGAGCTGACGTGGTTTATGCTGTGCAGGGCTGTGATGGTATCGAACAGATACGTAAGTATATTAAATTTGACAGGGAAATGCTCCTGCGATAAAACTACATATATAAATAGGAAAGAGAGGACCTGGAACCATGAAACAGATCGATATCAGAGACTTTACAAATTATCATTATCCTACGATCTTTACCCCGGCACCGGATGGAAAGCACGCGGTGATGGCGGTGGTGGATGCCAACGAGAAGGACAACTGCTATGAGTCCTGCTTATGGCTCTATGATATGGAGACAAAGAAAACGTCCAGACTGACGAGCGGAAAGAAAGAGCGCACGTTTATCTGGATGGATTCCGAGACTGTCCTCTTTATTGCGGACCGTGAGAAGACTTATCAGGAAAAGGCGAAGAACGAGGAAGACTGGACCTGCTTCTACACCCTGAATATCCACGGTGGCGAGGCACAGTTCGCTTTCGCTGTTCCGTATAAGGCAGTGAAGATGAAAAAAGCCGGAAAGAAACTTGTCCTCACGGTGAAATATGATTACAATAAGCCGGATCTCTCCCATATGGAAGAGGACGAGGAGAAGAAGGCCGCTCTCAAGGCCTGGAAGGAAGAGAAGGACTACGAGGTATTCGACGAGCTTCCGTTCTGGGCGAACGGTCAGGGAATCGTAAACAAGAAGAGAACGAGACTGGCGGTTTACGATCCGGAGAATGGTTCCTGCGAGATCGTGACACCGGATTATGAAAATGTGGAGAATTCCTGGGTAGAGGGAGACGATACGATCCTCTATGTCTCCAGTCTTTATACCGATAAAAAGGACGTATATCAGGGCTTAAAGCAGTACACGATCTCTACTGGCGAGCTCAAGACCCTTGTAGAGCAGAAGGACATGAGCATCGATTACGCGTGCATCCTCAAAGGAAAAGTGACCTTCTTCGGTTCCTATATGAAGGAATACGGGTTCAACGAGAATGACAAACTGTATACAGTAGAGGACGGGAAAGTGGAACTTCTGTCCGATTATGATGACAGTATCCGCAACACGATCTGTTGTGACTGCAAGTTCGCGGACGGAGCTTCTGCGATCCATGATGAAGATAAGATCTACTTTATCGCGACTTTAAGAAAACAGAGCGTGATCCGGACCTTCGACGCTGAGGGCAATATGGAGACGATTCTGGACCGCCAGGGCAGTGTCCACACACTGGCGAAGTCCGGCAATACCGTATACTTTACCGGTATGCGCGATATGGGACTCACCGAGTGCTACGCGTTTGACGGAAACAGGGAGACGAAGCTCACTTCCTTTAACGACGCAGTGATGGCAGAGAGAAGCGTATGCCCGGTAGAGGAGTTTACCTTTACATACAAGGACCTTGAACTGGACGGATATGTGATCAAACCGGCAAACTTTGATCCTGATAAGACGTACCCTGGTATCTTAACGATCCACGGCGGTCCGCGCGCGACCTTCGGTCCGACCTTTTTCCACGAGAGCGAGGTATTCGCAAATGCCGGATATTTCGTATTCTTCACAAACCCGCTTGGAAGTGACGGACGTGGAAATGAGTTCGCGGATATTACAGGAAAGCATGGCGGAATCGACTTTGAATGCTGTATGGCACTCACAGACGAGGTATTGAAGCGCTATCCGCAGGTTGACGAGAAGCACCTGGGCGTTATGGGCGGAAGCTACGGCGGATTTATGACAAACTGGGTGATCGGAAACACCACACGATTCGCAGCGGCCTGCTCCCAGAGAAGTATCTCCAACTGGGTATCCAAGTGCATGACTACCGATATCGGCTATTACTTCAATATGGATCAGATCAAGGCAGATCCGTGGAACAGCCAGGAGAAGATGTGGCAGCACTCACCGCTCAAATACGCGAACATGGCGAAAACTCCGACCCTCTTTATCCAGTCAGATGAAGACTACCGCTGCTGGATGGGCGACGCGATCCAGATGTTCTCCGCGTTAAAATACTTCGGTGTAGAAGCCCGCATGTGCCTCTTCCATGGCGAGAACCACGAACTCTCAAGAAGCGGTAAACCGAAACACAGAATCCGCAGAATGACGGAGATGATGGAGTGGTTTGAGAAGTATTTGAAGTAAAGAGAAGGCAGGGCGCGGCAGCACCTGCAGACTGAAGATATAAGAAGTTCCCCGGCTGGCAGCAGAAATGCGGCTGACCGGGGGATTTTTGTGGCAAAATTTCGTCAGTATGCATTTTTCGGTGACAAGCGGTGTAAAGTATGGTACTATACATATAAGCGTGGGTCTTTTTGACCTATGTGCGGAATTTGATTTTAAAAGGAGATTTTTGCATGCGAAAACGCTTATATGCGATATTTCTTGCGCTGACAGCGGCGATCGGAATTTCCGGCGGAACGGTGTTTGGTGCGGCAAAAACTACCCAGGTAGATACAATCACATTGGAGACACAGACGGCAGATGACGAGGTTGCGGTGGATCTTGGATGGAAGACTCAGCAGGACAAGGGACGCTGGATCGACAAGATGGGAATCGCAGATGATGTGAACAGCCTGGTTCTGATCATAAATAATATAGAAAATGATACTGACACGGTAAAGACAAATACAGGAAATGGTTCCAGCGATAAAGTTGTAAAAGTGAAAAGAAAACAGCTGCCGGGGAATTCGAGAATGCTCTACCTCTCCAGAACGGAAAACGGGGTTTGGCAGGAGAATTTCTCTGTCAACTGTTATATTTCCGGCGCACAGGGAGAAGATTCCGATATTTACGGCGTTTACCGCCTGGAAAGCACCTTTGGAAACAAAAATGATCCGGGAAGTCTCGTCCCGTATCATAAATTGACATCGGACGATTACTGGATCACAGATCCGGAAGCGGATGGATTCGGTGTTATCACCGCAAAGAAGCCGTCTGGCTTGTTGTCGAACCAGTATGTGAATCTGGAGGAGATGCGAGCGTTCTCAAACTTTGGCATGATCCTGAAACCGGAGGAAGGTTCTGAAGGATACCCGGCTCTTGTGGTCAACTGCCAGCAATCCGGCGCAAAGAATAAGTCTTTCTGCGGGATTCAGCTTGCCCAGTCCTATGTGAGAATGCTGATTCAGTCTATGGATTCCGGAACGAGAATCATGATCGCCGGTGAGGTGGAAGAACTGGAAGGAATGTAAAAGTAAAGAGATCCCTGGAATCGCTCACACTGGTGGCGAAATTCCAGGGATCTTTTTGACTATACGCACCTGATGGTTTTGCCTGCAGCAGACATCTCTAAATCTTGCAGGACAGAATACACCTTATTTTGGCGGGAACTGTCCGGCAAGGCGACGGATCATTTCTGCCTTCTTTCTGCCATCCGGCGACAGATTTTCTGTCAGGATGGAAAAGAGCAGATCCCGCTCCTCGCTGGAAAAAACCAGATTGGACTGCCGCATCTTCCTGTGCAGATCTAAAAACAGATTCATTCTTTGAGCTTCTGGGGCTGCGGCCAGTTCATCGGCGAAGGAAGCCAGTAAAGCGATCTTTTTCGCATCCATGTGATGGAGCCGCGGATCTGATTTCCAGGATCTTTCCTGATCATGTTGTTCCATGGGCAGATCCTCCTGGGGCAAAACTCTGCATGACTAACTGCAGGGTTTCGTATTGTGCCTGCATATCCGGGGGAAGAATGGAAAACAGCTGTTCCGGAGTGAGCCCGGAACCGGATCGTCCGCGGCGGCTGGCAAGAAAGCGAGAGATCATATCGATGGTATCCTGTTCCGCCTTATTTGCATATGGGCGGACTGCACTCAGCATATCTTCGACGGATGGGTTCGGGGACTCCAGGGAACATACGCTCATCATCCCGTCATCGTTCTCCCGGAAAAATTCCATGGTGTGCATCATCTCCCTGGCACGGATGAACATGGAGAGAGACCGCTGCCGTCTGATATCCAGATAGGGAAGAGCGGCCTTCATCATCTGTAAGTGATGATCACCTGTGGCATAGTCCAGGTCGGTCAGCTTTAAATCTTTTTCACTCATATTGGGACCTCCTGCATGTGACAATATATGAGAGGACCGGCGGATTCATGCGAAAAATGCACGGAAAAGAGGACAGGGGAATAAAATATAGGGAAAGGGGCTCCAGCCCAGGGGGGAGAAAACGTGGGAAGACTTGTCATAGATGGAAATGCTGTCTACGAGATCGATGAGGAGTGCGAGAGGAGAAAAAAGGAAAACAGACCTCAGAAAGGAGAAAATACAGAGAGAACGAACAGAAAGGGCGGCCGTTAGCCGCCCCGCAGTCTTTTGAGATGCCGGTTCGGTCAGCAGCCGAAACCGCATCCATTTCCCCATCCGCCGCAGCAGCAGAGAAGGAGAATGATCCAGATACAGCTGTTGTCGCAGCCGTTGCCGCATCCGCATCCACCGCCGTTATGTCCGTATCCGCCGCAGCAGCACAGGAGCAGGATGATCCAGATCATGTTGTTGCCGCATCCGCCGCATCCTGATGCCGGAGCATCGCATCCACATCCACAGTTTGTAGCAGCTAAATCACTCATGTTAATTCCTCCGGAATTATCTTTACACTTCCAGTATATGCATCATGGCATGTCAGACTTTCACTCTGAAGATGAAAAATGTTGCAGTTCATTCCCGGCAGAAGCAGTTGCTGAAGGAAAAATTCTATATGGACCGAACGTGAGTGTACTTTTGCTGCTTCATGTGGTATGATGGGAAAGTGAAAAGTCAGCAAAGATACCCGCAGCAATTTTTATAAGAGATGGGAAGAAAGTATGAAAAACACGATGAAGATACGAATGATCGGTGCAGCTGCACTTCTTGGCATTGGAGCTTCTGCGTTTCCGTCACTGGCGGCCGCGAAGATCCAGCAGCTTTCTGTCTATATAAATGGAAAGGATCGGACAGTGCCGGCTGGAGCTATCTGAACGCGGACGGCTATGCGGCGACAGGATGGTTTGAAATTGGAGACCAGTGGTACTTTTCAGATGAAAATGGCAGCCTGCTGACCAACACGGTGGCTCCGGATGGATATCGTGTGGACGGCAGCGGCGCCTGGGTACACTAGCAGAAATATAAGAGGAGAAACGAATTATGAAAAAACTATTCTATGATTCCGCATATATCCGCACATTCGAGGCGAAAGTACTTTCCTGCGAAAAAGGGAAAAAAGGATATGAGGTGGCTCTGGACCAGACCGCATTCTATCCGGAAGGCGGCGGACAGCCATATGATACAGGAATTCTTGGCGGAGCGCATGTAACGGCAGTCCATGATGTAAAGGGAGAGATCGTCCACTATACGGATGCGCCGCTTGCGGTCGGTGAGACTGTGACAGGTGAGATCAACTGGGACAGAAGATTCCAGAATATGCAGGGACATTCCGGCGAACATCTTGTGTCCGGGCTGATTCACGCGAAGTATGGGTATGACAATGTGGGATTCCATATGGGGACTGAGGAGATCACCATCGATCTCAATGGCCTGTTAGAGTGGGAAGATCTCATGGAGATTGAGAAGAAGGCAAACAGAATTATCTGGGAGGACCGGGAGATCTATGCGGGATTCCCGTCTGCTGAGGAACTTGCCCATATGGATTACCGGAGCAAAAAAGAACTCACCGGTGCTATCCGTATTGTCAGCATCCCTGGCGGTGATACCTGTGCCTGCTGTGGTACCCATGTGAAGACGACGGGGGAGATCGGACTTGTAAAGTTCCTGACCATGATCCACTACAAGGGCGGCGTGAGAATTTCCCTGCTCTGTGGTGAGGCTGCAGTTATGGATTATGAGAAAAAGAGAGAAGAGCTTCAAGATCTCTGTTCTTTTATCCGCAAAGGCTGGAAAGACTGCGGATGCTGTGGAAAAGGTAAAAAATGAGCTGACGATGACGCAGGCAAAGTGCTCGGAGATGTCAAGAAAACTCATGAAGATCTATGCGGATCAGTTAAACGGTGGAAATAGCAAGATCTGCTGGATAGAAGACGGACTCGATATGACGGAACTCCGCCATTTTGTGAATTTCGCGCTGGAAGGTAAGAAGGGGGGGATTGTCCTCGCTCTGTCAGAAAGTGTGAATGGGGGATTCTCTTATGTTCTGGGGAGCCAGAGCGAGGATATGCGCACTCTCTCGAAGGAATTAAATGGGGAACTCTCCGGGAGAGGCGGGGGCAGCAGCCAGATGGCACAGGGAACTTTCTTCGCAAGGAAGGAAGAATTGCTCTCCAGTCTGGCCGCCAGAGGGTTTGTTATGGCCGACTAGCGGCGGGCTAAACCTGCCGCTGCCTTTTGGCGCGGTGGGGACAGCTTTATTGTGATCTGCTTAGCAGCCCTGAACCATGTACTGGATCAGGCGCTTGGAATCTTCATCGTTGTGAGTGGTGAGGCTTAACTCCTTGATACTGCCGTTAGAAAATACGGTAGCCATTGAGAAGTACTGGCTGAGCTTGGATTTTAAGTTTACGCTTCCGCCCTCCGGAAGACTTAACTCAACAGCGCCGTCACACTGGTTGATGACTTTGAAAAATGTATCAAGATTGGAAATGTTTCTCATTTTTAATTTCATAATTCGTTACCTCCTTAAAAGGTGATTGTAACTGGCTGTAACTTCTTAGTGCCATTGCCTGTGAAAGCTGTCTCCGACAGTTCTCCGGGCGGATACATGGCAGCTGTTACGAATCCTGTTTTCATTCCAGTTACGCTTGTTTTGCTTTGTCACTTCGTTTTTCTTTTAACGATTTGAATTCTACCAGATGGGTAAGGAAAAAACAATCGACGGAATAGATAAAATTTTAACAATCTAAACTGGATTTTTATGGAATTTATGGGAAAGATCTGGCGGAGGCAGGGAGGACTGTCGAAAATGTACCAAAAACTGGGAAAGGATCGAAAAAAATGGCATATTTTCCATTGTTTGTGGACCTTGAGGGGCGGCAAGTGCTTGTAGTCGGCGGCGGAAAGATCGCGATGAGGAGGGTGCGGACGCTTTTGGAGTTCGGGTGCCAGATCACTGTTGTATCTCCGGAAGTGTGTGAGGAGCTGCGGGAAAAGGTTCTCTGGAAGAAAAAACGATATGATGAGACGGACCTTGAAAGTCTGGGAAATGTGGGAGAAGCTTCTCGATTTATATTTGTTCTTGCAGCAGCAGCCCCGGAGGTAAATGAAAAGATAGTCTGTGACTGCCGCAAAAAAAAGATCCCGGTAAACAATGCGTCAAACCGGGATCAATGTGATTTTTATTTTCCGGGAATCGCGAAAGACGGCGATACGGTTGTCGGAATAACTTCCGGCGGGGGAGATCATAGGCTGGCGGCGAAGATCTCTGCGGCGGTACGGCAAATATTGAGAACAATAGCTGTTTAGCTTCTGCCCATTCCAGCCATGAACATAGAAAGTTTGATATCATCCAGGTAAAGCGCCGAAACCCGAAGCCCACCGCGGCCGGAACCGATCTCGATATCGGGTTTTGCGGCACCGTGAAAGTCAGAGCCGCCAGTGAGGGCGAGGGAGTATTTTTTTGCGAGTTTGCGGAGCTTTCCGCTCTCATCCTGGTTATTGGAAGAGTGGAAACACTCGAGACCGCGGAGACCATGGTCAGTGAGCATGGAGACGAGTTCCTCCGTGCCGGCCCAGCCGAGCTTATACTGGAGCGGATGGGCGAGAACCGGGAAACCGCCGGAGCCGAGAAGTGTCGCGAGAACTTCCTCCGGGGTGATAAGTTCCCTGGAGCGGTAATATGGGCGGTCCGGGTTTAAATATTTTTTAAAAGCCTGGTCAACGGAAGTTACATATCCGTTCTTTAAGAGCGCTCTCGCAAAATGAGCACGGGTGATGACGGTTCCGGGATTTCCGCAGAGGAGATCTTCCTCAGTGATCTCAAATCCATCCTTATTAAATGCGGCCAACATTTCCATATTGCGGTCATAGCGTTTTCTGGACGCTTCCTTTAGAAAGGAGAGCAGCTTCGGATCCTTATGATCAATGTAGAGCCCCAGGATATGGATCTCTTTTCCTTTATAGATACAGGAGACCTCAATTCCCGGGATGACCTCCATGTCAAGATCTTTTGCGGCTTCAAGGGCCTCGTCGATTCCTGCGACGGTATCATGGTCCGTGAGGGCCATTGCGGTGAGACCGAGATCGTTGGCGCGGTTTACGACCTCCGTGGGAGTTAAGGAGCCGTCGGAGGCGGTGGAGTGTATGTGAAGATCTATTAATTTCATAATAAATATCCTTTCCGAAATAATTTCCAACTGTTACCTAGTTTAACATATTTGAGACAAAATTGTGAATAAAATTTAAGATTTCTGTTATTCCATTTTCTATAAATTATGCTATACTAGTACCTGCATATCTGCACCCTTGAAATACTGAACTGACGGAGCAGAGAACATCAATGGTTTAAGATAAAAGGTGAGAAGAAATGAGTGACACATACAGAAACAGCAGAGCGGGCGGAAGACGTTCCCGCCAGTCAAGCAGCGCGGACCGCATCATGGCAGTCCAGAATGCGAGAAGCCGGGGAACCGGATCCAGAAGAGGAGGTTCCGGAAGACGGCGCGGAAGACGCCAGGGACCGGATATGGCAAAGATCGTACTGATCGTGACCGGAGTTCTGATCTTACTGATCTGTGCGGCGGTGGGCTTTCAGAGCTGCGCGCGGTCCGAAGACGATAAAACCAGCGTGGAAAGTGAATCGGAGACAGAGACGACAGAGCCTGAGACAGAGATGGCAGCGGAGATCACTGTGAATGGAGTCCAGGTCCATGGTCTGACAAAAACAGAGGCGATCAAGAAGGTCCTGGAAGATATGGGCTGGGAGATGAAGGTCTCCTTCGGCGATGAGACCGCGGATCTCCCGAACCTGATGGAAGCGAATGTGGACGCTGTAATCGAAAAAGCATTTGCGAAGAAGGAATCCGGGGATTATACCGTGGAGACTGACGGTCTCGATGACGCGGTTCAGGTGGAAGTAAAAGCGCTTGCCGCAAAATGGGATGTGGAGCCGAAGAATGGATCGATCTCTACTTATGATAAGGCATCCGATAAATTCACATTTGCCGGTGCCCAGACCGGAAAGAAGATCGATCAGGAGAAACTCACATCCGATATTCTCTCTGCTATGAAGGCGGGAGAGTACAATAAGACGATCACGGCGACAGCAGACGAGGTCCAGCCGGAGATCACGGAGGCCCAGGCGCGGGAAAATTTTAAGCGCATCGGAACCTACACGACAAAGACAACGACAAACAAGGACAGAAATGAGAATATCCGTCTTGCCTGCGCGGCGATCAACGGAACGATCATTAAGCCTGGCGAGGAATTCTCCTTCAATAAGATGACGGGAAACCGTACAACGGAAAAAGGTTACAAACCGGCGGGCGCCTACTCAAACGGCGTTGTGGTACAGGAACCGGGCGGCGGTGTCTGCCAGGTGTCCTCGACTCTTTACAATGCGGTCGTATTCGCAGGTCTCAAGACCACTGAGCGCCATGCCCATACCTACGAGCCGTCCTATGTAACTCCCGGTGAGGATGCAATGGTCAGCTACGACGGCTATGCCGGTCCGGATCTGCGGTTTGTAAACAACTCAAAGACTGCAGTGGGAATCAAGGCGGCATACTCCAACCAGACACTGACGGTATCCATCTACGGAAATCCGATTCTGGAGGACGGCGTGACTGTTTCCATGCATTCTGAGAAGATTAAGGAGCTGGATCCGCCGACACCGACCTACGTCGAGGATCCAACACTGGAGCCGGGTGTAGAGGTCGTTGCGAAAGCGGCAACTCCGGGCAGCAGATGGCAGACAAAGCTGATCACGAAGAAGAACGGACAGGTTGTGAGCGATGTGCTTCTCCACAACAGCACCTACACCGGAAAGGCGGCGACCATCAAGCGCAACACTTCCGGTACTGTGGCAGCGACAGAATCTGCATCTGCCGATGCATCGGCTGCGTCCTCTGAGGCAGCGGGAGAGACAACGGCAGCAGCACCTGCAGAGACAACAGCGGCGGCGACGACGGCACTGGAGACAACAGCTGCGCCGACAACGGCAGTGCCATCCCCGGGCGAGAATTATGGTCCAGGATATGTGAACGAGGCCACGACGGCGGCTGCGGCTGCGGCGGAGACGAACCAGGCACCATCTGACATGGGGCTGATTTCTCCGAATGGGCAGTAAGAGACAGAAGAGGATTTCACTTGCCGGTAAGAGACCGAGTCTGTCACATAGAACGGATTATCCGTGGCTGAAAAAACTGGTCAGCTGAGTGCATGGAAAATTAAATCCTTACTTTATATAAAAAAGTGGTGAACAGGAATAAAATACATTTCCTGGATCGCCACTTTTTATTTAAAGGAAATACATATCAAAATGAAAGGTCTTTATTGATGTATTGGTTTGCCAAAGCTAACTCGGAGCTGAAATATTAGTTTCTTAGAACTAACCAAATAACTATTCTCACAATGCGGATAATATTCCACAATGTGGAAAGATGGTACGGAAATTTTAATATTGTTTATGATTTGGTACATGATTCTGCCGTTTTTGATTTGCATTTTAGGGAAAAATTGCTATAATAATTTATAGATGTTCTGATAAACGCGGAACACATAAGTTTAATAAATATTTACATATTTATACACTTTACAGGAGGAAATCAACTATGGCAAGAAAAATGAAAACCATGGATGGTAACCATGCAGCCGCTCATGCTTCCTATGCATTTACGGATGTAGCAGCCATCTACCCGATTACCCCTTCTTCTCCGATGGCGGAAGCTACCGATGAATGGGCAACTGATGGAAGAACAAACATGTTCGGACAGCCGGTACAGATCACCGAGATGCAGTCCGAGGCAGGTGCTGCCGGCGCCGTACATGGCTCCCTTGCAGCAGGTGCATTAACAACAACTTATACAGCTTCTCAGGGTCTTCTTCTTATGATCCCGGATCTCTATAAGATCGCTGGTGAGCAGCTCCCGGGCGTATTCAACGTATCCGCTCGTTGTGTAGCAACTCACGCTTTAAATATCTTCGGTGACCACTCCGACGTTTATGCCTGTCGTCAGACCGGATGCGCAATGCTCTGCGAATCCAGCGTACAGGAGGTTATGGACTTAACACCGGTTGCACACCTTGCAGCATTAAAGGGTAAAGTTCCGTTCATCAACTTCTTTGATGGTTTCCGTACTTCCCACGAGATCCAGAAGATCGAGACATGGGATTACGAGGATTTAAAAGAAATGGCTGATATGGACGCCATTGATGCATTCCGTAAGAACGCTCTGAACCCGAACCATCCGGTACAGAGAGGTTCCGCTCAGAACCCGGATATCTTCTTCCAGGCAAGAGAGGCATGTAACCCATACTACGATGCTCTTCCGGCAATCGTACAGGAGTACATGGACAAAGTAAACGCTAAGATCGGTACAGATTACAAACTGTTCAACTACTACGGAGCTGCTGATGCTGAGCACGTTATCATCGCTATGGGTTCCGTAAACGATACAATCGAAGAGACGATCGACTACCTTGCAAAACAGGGCAAGAAGGTCGGCGTTGTTAAGGTTCGTCTGTACAGACCGTTCTGCACAGAGGCTCTTATCAACACAATCCCGGATACAGTTAAGCAGATCTCCGTACTCGACAGAACAAAAGAGCCGGGTTCCATCGGTGAGCCGTTATACCTTGATGTTGTTGCAGCATTAAAGGGCTCCAAGTTCGATAAGGTTCCGGTATTCACAGGTCGTTACGGTCTCGGTTCCAAGGATACAACACCGGCACAGATCGTTGCTGTATACGAGAACACAGAGAAGCAGAGATTCACGATCGGTATCAACGATGATGTGACACACCTTTCCTTAAAGTTAGGTGCTCCGCTCGTTACAACTCCGGAAGGAACAACAAACTGTAAGTTCTGGGGTCTTGGTGCAGATGGTACAGTAGGTGCCAACAAGAACTCCATCAAGATCATCGGTGACAACACAGACATGTACGCTCAGGCTTACTTCGATTATGACTCCAAGAAGTCCGGCGGTGTTACAATGTCCCACTTACGTTTCGGACATACTCCGATCAAGTCCACATACCTGATCCACAAAGCAAACTTCGTTGCATGCCACAACCCGGCATACATCCGCAAGTACAACATGGTTCAGGAGCTTGTTGACGGCGGTACATTCCTTCTCAACTGCCCGTGGGATGCTGAGGGTCTCGAGAAACACTTACCGGGACAGGTTAAGAAGTTCATCGCTGACCACAACATCAAATTCTACACCATCGACGGTGTTAAACTTGGTATTGAGACAGGCATGGGCCCGACCCGTATCAACACGATCCTTCAGTCCGCATTCTTCGAGCTGACAAAGATCATCCCGGCTGATAAGGCTAACGAGCTTATGAAAGCAGCTGCAAAGGCTACTTACGGTCGTAAGGGTGAAGACGTTGTTATGAAGAACTGGGCAGCGATCGATGCAGGCGCTAAGGGACTTGTAGAAGTGAAAGTTCCGGAGAGCTGGAAGAACTGCGCAGACGAAGGTCTTGACATGGTTCACGCTACAGAGGGCCGCGAGGATGTTATCAACTTCGTAAACAACATCCAGGCTGCTGTAAACGCTCAGGAAGGTAACAACCTCCCGGTATCCGCATTCAAAGAGTATGTTGACGGTACAACTCCGTCCGGTTCTGCTGCATACGAGAAACGTGGTATCGCAGTAAACGTACCGGTTTGGAATCCGGACAACTGTATCCAGTGTAACTTCTGTTCTTATGTCTGCCCGCACGCAGTAATCCGTCCGGTAGCTATGACAGAGGCTGAGGCTGCTAACGCACCGGCTGGTACAAAGACAATCCCGATGACAGGTATGCCGGAGTACAAGTTCGCTATGACGATCTCCGCACTTGACTGTACCGGTTGTGGTTCCTGTGCGAATGTATGCCCGGGCAAGAAGGGTGAGAAGGCTCTTACCATGGTTCCGCTTGAAGGCAACGCAGCAGAGCAGGAAGTATTCAACTACGGCCAGACACTTGACATCAAGCAGGATGTAATCGATAAATTCAAAGAGACAACTGTAAAGGGCAGCCAGTTCAAACAGCCGCTCCTTGAG
>ERZ837590.484-NODE-484-length-32308-cov-3.643444_pt1 | contig 32308 bp, 30 predicted proteins | sample MGYA00519573_ERZ837590 | MGnify/ENA primary metagenome ERZ837590 (study PRJEB31850, sample SAMEA3708820) | human gut metagenome | biome: human gut; feature: human-associated habitat; material: faeces | place: China | collected 2014 ... | reverse complement strand
TCAAGCTCAAGAAGGTTTACAAGCTCAAGATACGGAGTCTGAGTCTTCGGATCTTTTTTCGGCTTGCCTGTTGCCTCATCGATCACTACGTTTCCGTCTGCGTCCTTTAACGGCTTACCTGTGCTCGGGTCGATGATGTACTCACCTGTCTCCGGGTCAAACTTACGCGCTACACGGACACCGGCTGCGTAAGCAAGGCTGATACGTGCGTATCCGCAGATATCGTTGTCGTAACCAAGATCCTCAGCTGCCTGACACATAAGCTCACCGTAACGGTTTGCTGCGATACCAGCTGCCTGGTTCTCCGGGTACATAACGTTTAAATCAAATGCTGCTGCGAGCTCGCACGGGAATTTGGAAGAAGACCAACCAACTAACTCGCCTCTCTTTTTGGCTTCGCGCGCGTCTTTATGAACGTCATCTACGACTTTACGCAGCGCAAGAACACCAGGGCTAACCTGCTTTGCCATAATAAATATCCTCCATTTCTTATCAAACATGGCTGCTTATGTTATTTACAGCCATAGATCTGCATAAACTAATAATGATTATGCGCGGCGGCTTGCTGCCTTATATGCATATAAAGCTGCACCAAGCGCACCGTTATACTGTGTCAGAGGAGATCTGTGGATCTCACAACCAAGCTCATTCTGAAGAGCCTTGACTACACCCTCGTTCTGAGCAACTCCGCCAGTCATAACGAGTGCCGGAACAACTCCGATCCTATGGGCGAGTCCAGTGACACGGTGAGCCACGGAGCGGTGGATACCCGCGATAATATCGCACTTATCGGTTCCCATCGACAGCTGGCTGATAACCTCACTCTCCGCAAACACGGTACATGTGGAGCTGATCTCCACTCTCTTCTTGGACAGGGAATCAAGATGTCCCAGATCCTGGACCTTAACCTCAAGAACGCCTGCCATAACATCCAGAAATCTTCCGGTTCCGGCAGCACACTTATCGTTCATCTGGAAATTGGTCATTGCACCGTTATCAATATGAAGGACCTTAACGTCCTGACCGCCGATATCAATGACGGTATGAACGTCAGGGAACAGGAAGTAAGCTCCCCTTGCGTGGCAGGATAACTCACTCATCTGTTTGTCTGCAAAATTCATTAAGGAATTACGGCCATAACCTGTTGCCAGGGTAAAAGCCATATCCTCTTTTTTCATGCCTGCGTTTTCCAGCACTGCGTCGATCGCACGCTGGGGGCCGCTGGTACCTGCACCTACATCGATCAGGGATTTCGCTACGATCTCCTGGCCATCCTTCAGCATAATGCATTTGGAAGCCGTGGATCCAACGTCAATTCCCAGGGTGTAAATTGCACTCATAATAACCTCCGGGTATACTGAAAATGTAAAATGAAACTGGCTTTGTTATACCAGTATATCCAGGCCAGAGAAAGACTCCCCCGGCCTGGATACATATCATTTTACTCTATCCTTCAGTCAAAATCAAGCCTTGTGAGCGTCATTCCACTCGCGAATTGCACGCGGTGTTACCATCTGGTGCATCGGGCAGATAGACTTCGGATTCTGGTAAGCAGCCTCTGTAAATGCCTGAATGTACGGACGGATATCTGTCATGTCAACGATCTCATCTACCATACCAACCTTAGCGCAGTATGCCGGACGGGACTTATCATGATACAGCTGGATCATATCGTTCATCTTCTTGATGATCGGAGCAAGATCCTCTCCTGCCTTGCTTGCCTTAACAAGCTTTCTGGAGTACATAGCGTTTGCAGCGGTTTCACCCGGCATTACATAGTACTCACATGCAGCTGTACCAAGGGAGTATACGTTTGTATTGTTACCCTGCGGTCCACCAAGTACATAGTGAGCAGCAGCGCTTGCTTTACGAAGAGTAATTTCGAGAGACGGAAGCTTGGAGTTCTCGATGGAGTAGATCAGGGACTGACCTAAACCAAGTAATTCAGCCTTCTCTGCTTCGTCGCCTACATCGATACCTGTTGTATCCTGTAACCAGATCAGCGGAATACGGTCACGGGCACATAAGGTTACGAACTCGTTCATCTTGATGAGACCCTGACGGTACAGCTTTCCGCCGATACCAACGGAGTTCTGCTTGTACTCCGGATAATTCATAAGAAGACCCTGAGTATTCGCGATCACACCAACTAAAAGTCCGTTAACCTTTGCAAGACCTGTTACCATCTCCGGACCATAGCCCTTCTTGTACTCATATAACTGAGAACCATCGAAGAGACGGCCGATTACGTCGTAAATGTCATACGGACGTTTTCCGTTCATCGGGATGATGCTGTAAAGATCTTCTGCCGGAAGACACGGTCTCTGTGGATCATCAACACGGAAGAACTCGAGGTTGTATGCCGGAAGGTAGCTGATGTACTTCTTGATGCCCTCGATTACGCCGTAGTCGTTCTCGTAAACCTCACGGAAGAATCCTGTCTCGTCATAGTGGATCGGAACGGAGCCCGGAGCCGGAACGTGCTTCTTGCTGTTCTCGATCTGGGCAGCAACGATCTGCTCAGCAGCTTCCTCGTCGATATATCCCTTCGGGTTCATACCGGAAAGAATACCAGCACCGCCGACTGCCATGTTAGCCTGGCTGTGTGCGATCAGGATTGTCGGGGAAATGCTGTGGTATCCGCCGCCGGCCGGGTTTGTACCGTAGATACCTACGATTACCGGAATGCCTAACTGGTTTAACTCTGCGTTACGGAAGAACGGAGTACCGCCGCCGCGTCTGTTCGGGTAAACCTGATCCTGATACGGGAAGTCTACGCCTGCGCAGTTTAATAAGTAGATTAACGGAAGATTTAACATCTTAGCAGCATCGGAGCAACGGATCAGGTTCTCTGCCTGGCCCGGTTCCCATGTACCAGCCATCTTCTTGTTATCAGAAGCGATAATGTAAACCCATTTGCCGTTTACACATCCGAGACCATTGATGATGTTTGTGGAACCCATCTTATTGTCGTTCGGGTTGAAAAGGCTGTTTAACGGGCAGAATGTTCCCTCATCTACAAGAGCGTTGATACGCTGCATTGCGGATAACTGACCACGCTCATTTAACTTCTCTTCTGTTGTGATGCCGGCAGCAAGGATCTCAGTAACTTTGTCGTGAATCTGCTTCTCGATCTCTTTGATCTCTGTCTCGTTTTCCGCATTCGGATTAACTAATGCCTTACCAACGGTAGGCATGTTCTGGAAATATTTCGGCATGGAAAAGTAGCCCATGTTCTTCCTCCTTATATACGCGATCGCTGCGGTCAGCGGATTTTGCCAGCCGCTGACCGCGGCATTTATGATTTCACTTTAAATCAGTTTCGATTACTTTGTTTCCTTCGGAACTTTGATGAATGCCTGACCTGGGTCGATCTCTTCACGAATTACGCGGATGATCTCCGGATCCGGACCTTCCATAAGCTGAGCTCTTGTGGTATCGATCTCGAAACCTGTGTTCTCCTGAACCATTTCCGGAGAGGAGAATGGATAGTAGTAAGCAAGGTACATTCTCTTGGTCTCTTCGTCGAACTTCATGATACCAAGATCTGTAACTACCATCTGCGGTCCACGGTTGCCCGGAAGACCTGCTCTCTCACGTCCGCCAGGGCCGTCCATCCAGCCACAGCTTGTGATGTAGTCAACATGCTCCATGAATCTTCTCTTCTGGTGCTGCATCATGATGATTGTGTTACAGAATGTAGCGATACCGTTAGCTCCGCCGGAACCTGTGAAACGTGTTGTCGGCTGAACATAGTCGCCTTTACCGAAGATACATGTGGAGTTTACGTTACCATACGGGTCGATCTGAGCGCCGCCGATGAAAGCGATCATACGGTCAGCGTCATGAAGCCACTCATTCGCCTCGAAGCCTACGAAACGAACGTTCGGCCACTGTACTGCACAGTGAGCCATGAAACGGTTATCACCTACGGAACGCGGTACCTCTACCGGTGAGCAGTCCATAAGTCCGCTCTCTACGATCGGGTGGCAGCTCGGGCAAACCACACGCTTCGCAAGGGAAGCACCGATTAACGGAAGACCAGTACCAACGATAACGATCTGGTTTTCTTTAATATTTTTTGCGATGGCATAAGCCTGCATTTCCTGCTTTGTATACTTTGTATAATCAGCCATTTTTGAATTTCCCTCCCTCAATTAGTGTCTGGTAGAATAGCCAAGATGCGGCTCATTCTTAAGGTTCATGAGGCGAGCGCCGCCAAGGACATTAAGAAGATCATCCTGATCCTTGCAGCCGTATACGTATTTCTGGAGGTAATCCTTGAAGGTCTCCGGAATCTTTGTGCCGTTAGCAGCATCCTCTGCAGCCTGTTTTGCAACTTCTGCAGCCTTTGCAAGCTTCTCGTCTTCCGGTTTCGCAGCAGCAGCCTTCTCAGCCTTTGCAGCAGCCTTTGCGAGCTGTGCCTTTGCATCTTCAGCGTCAAGGTACTTGGAAGCCTTATCGTACTCCTTAAGTCCCTTATCATCATCATCATAGTAGCCATAGCACTGTGCCGGCCATGCGCCGTACGGAGTACGAACGACAGCGTCTACGCACTCGCCGAAGATTCTTGTCTTTGTAGGATCACGGCGGATATATTCATCACTTACGATCTCCTCGCAGGTAACGATCGTACGCTTTGCAGCGATTGCGATATCAACATCGTGGAACTCATCACCCTCGATGATGCAGGTTCCATCCGGAGATGCCTGCTGTACATGGATGATCGCGCAGTCAAGCTTCGGAACCGGAACAGCAAGAAGCTTCTCGCCCGGCTCAAACGGGTTCTCGATATCTACGCACTTTAAGTTGTCAACGCCTTCCATTGTTTTTCTCTTCTCTTCGCTGATACCCCAGAATTTAACAAGACCGGAGCCCTGCATCATTCTTACCGGGAGGTACGGAAGACCAAGGGAAGCTGCGTGAAGCTGTAACATAAGAACGTCCTGGGAGTAGTCCTCATATGTAAGCTCACCTTTCTCGATTGCAGCACGGAAACGACGTGCAACGTTTGTATAACCAGAGTTTGCTGTGTAGCAGTTGATGTAAGCTCTTACACGACCCTCACCGATTAAGGAGTCCCAGTCTCCGCCTGCCGGACCGGACCAGCCTACAAAACCAGTTTTACCCTGACGAAGGATCTCGTAAACAGCAGCGTACGGTTTACGGTTTGTTGTAAATCCGCCGAGGCAGAGTACATCGTTATCATGTACGTACTTCTCTACGGCATCGTGTAATGACATAACTTTATTAGCCACAATAAAGCCTCCTTTATTTATATTTGCAGTTAAAAGGCCTGCCTGTTCTCCTCAGACAGGCCTGAACTGCTTTTAATTCCTGTAAAAATATACCACGATACGGAATGAATTTCAACTTCTGGTTCCGTTTCGAAGGGGTTCGATCAGGCCTTGAACATCAGCATGAAGTAACCGGCTGCTACTGCAGAACCGATAACACCTGCCACGTTCGGACCCATAGCGTGCATCAGAAGGAAGTTGGTCGGATTTTCCTTAGCACCAACAGTCTGGGATACACGAGCTGCCATCGGAACGGCAGATACACCTGCAGAACCGATCAGTGGGTTGATCTTGCCGCCTGTGATCGCACACAGGACTTTACCAAGCAGGATACCTCCGACTGTCGCAAACGCGAAAGCAAGAAGACCCATTGCAATGATAGCCAGTGTCTGGACACGGAGGAAGATCTCTCCGTTTGCTGTAGCGCCTACGGTTGTGCCGAGCATGATCGTAACGATGTTGCAGAGTGCGTTCTGTGCGGTATCGGAAAGTCTTCCGGTAACACCGGACTCACGGAACAGGTTACCGAGCATCAGCATACCAAGAAGCGGTGCTACGGACGGAAGAAGCAGGGAGCAGAACAGAACAACGAATACCGGGAATACAACCTTCTCGACTTTGCTGACTTTTCTTAACTGCTTCATAACGATCTGACGCTCTTTCTTTGTTGTAAGAAGCTTCATGATCGGCGGCTGGATCAGCGGGATCAGAGCCATGTAGGAATACGCGGCTACGGCGATCGGAGCTACAAGATCCGGAGCCAGGTTATTTGCGATATAGATCGCGGTCGGGCCATCAGCACCGCCGATGATACCGATCGCTGCACACTCACCCGGTGTGAAAAGTCCGGTTGCATTTGCGAGTGTAAATGCAACATAGATACCGAACTGAGCGGCTGCACCGAGAAGAAGGCTGACCGGGTTCGCGATCAACGGACCGAAGTCTGTCATCGCGCCGACTGCCATGAAGATCAGGCACGGGAATAAGCTGGACTTAACGCCCATGTACATAATTCTTAACACACCGGACTGATACCAGTGATCTGCCTCATTCATAAGACCAGCAAGCGGAAGGTTCGCAAGGAACATACCGAATGCGATCGGGAGCAGAAGGAGCGGCTCAAACTGCTTCTTGATTGCAAGATATAATAAAACGAAGGATACAAGGAGCATTACGCACTGCTGCCAGGTGATTGCGGCGAAACCTGACTGGGCGAGCAGCTCCGCGAAAACTGAAAGTATATTCACGTGTGGCACCTCCTGCTTAGTTTAAGGTAACCAGAACTGCACCTGTCTCAACGGAATCGCCTGTGCTTACGTTGATGGATGCAACAGTTCCTGCTGCCGGAGCTACGATCTCTGTCTCCATCTTCATTGCTTCCATAACGATTACACACTGACCATAACCAACTGCGTCACCAACTTTAACTTTGATGTCAAGGATCTTACCTGGCATCGGAGCCTCTACTGTCTGTCCGCCTGCTGCTGCCGGAGCTGCTGCCGGTGCTGGAGCCGGTGCCGGTGCTGGAGCTGGAGCTGGAGCTGGTGCCGGTGCTGCTGCCGGTGCCGGAGCTGCCTTCGGTGCCGGTGCTGCTGCGAGGATCGGAGCCGGTGCGCTAGCCTGTGCGCCTCTGTCAAGCGGTCTGTACTCGTCTACTCTCTCGATCTCAACTTCATACTTTTTTCCGTTTAATGTTGCAACGTATTTCATGTTATTTACTACATCCTTTCCTTTTTCTGCGTTTTAGGTTTTTTGTTTTTTACAGTTCTTTGATACTTGTTACACGGAACTGCTCTCCAGACAATCTTGCTTCCTCACTGACTGCCGCGAGAAGCACTGCATAGGATTCCTCATCGATAGCCGGAGCCGGTGCTGCAACTGCCGCAGCTGCCTTTGGCGCACTCTCCTTAAATAATGTACCGATGACCTTAGAGATAATGATAACCGCGATTGCGAGCACTGCAAGTGCCGAGAATACGACTAACAGTCCAACAAGTGAAATGATGATCGAATCCGCAAAGGTCATACCGCCTGTCCACATATACTTACCGCACCTCCTTCGTTTCGTTTCACTTAAGAAACTTTTGTTGGTTAGTTATTTCGTATTGTGGAATGCATTCCACATTTTCCTCAGCGCATACGGGCACATCTCAAAAATGTACCCGTCTTGCGCCTGTTTCTATGCATTTTTCACAATATCGTAATTTGAGTATATCAGCTTTCTGCAAAAATGTCAACAAAGCCGCCCGAAAAAATTTATCAAATATACTAATTTCAGGTCACATAAAGACAAGCAGTACTTATGTCTTTATATGACGAAATGTTACAGTTCAGCCATTACATCTTCTTGTTTTCATATTCATGAAAACAAGAAGCTTGGTGGTTCCACCATATGCTGATTTGGATGAAAAAGTGCTTATGCAAGCAAGCTTGCAACACACTTCCTCATTCAAACCAGCGCATGGCTGAACTGTAACGACAAAATCTTTTTTCTGCCTTTACGGCTGTTTTCCGATATAAGCGAGGATACCTCCGTCCACATAGAGGATGTGTCCATTTACAAAGTCAGAAGCCTCGGACGCGAGGAACACCGCCGGTCCCTTGAGGTCTTCCACGGTGCCCCATCTTGCTGCCGGTGTCTTCGCGATGATAAACTGATCGAACGGATGGCGGGAACCGTCAGCCTGACGCTCTCTTAACGGAGCTGTCTGGGATGTGGCGATGTAGCCCGGTCCGATGCCGTTGCACTGGATGTTGTACTCGCCGTACTCGGAGGCGATGTTCTTTGTGAGCATCTTCAAACCGCCCTTTGCCGCTGCGTATGCGGATACGGTCTCTCTTCCGAGTTCAGACATCATGGAGCAGATGTTGATGATCTTTCCGGCTTTCTTTTTCATCATGCCCGGAAGGACAGCTTTTGCCATGATGAACGGAGCATTCAGGTCAACATCGACAACCTTGCGGAACTCATCCGCGCTCATCTCATGCATCGGAATTCTTTTGATCATTCCCGCATTGTTTACAAGAATATCGACCGTTCCGATCTTCTCCTCGATATCCGCGATCATTTTCTTTACCGCTTCCTCGTCCGTAACATCGCAGACATAACCGTGAGCATCGATCCCTTTCTCTTTGTATGCGGCAAGTCCGCGCTCTAAGGACGCCTCGCTGCTGCAGTTAAATACAACCGTTGCTCCTGCTTCTGCATAGCTCTCCGCGATGGCAAAGCCGATTCCGTGGGCACCTCCTGTTACGAGAGCAATCTTTCCTTCCAGAGAAAACATGTTCTTCTTATCCATTTTGATCCTTACCTTTCCTATTTTATATCAGTTTTTTATCGGCCTCTGCGATATCTTACTTTAAATCCATCGGAGCGATGTTGTCCATATCGTCGAACTCCTGATTCTCTCCGCCCATAGCCCAGATAAAGGTGTAGTTGGAGGTTCCTGCTCCGCAGTGGATGCTCCAGGACGGGCTGATCACAGCTTCTTCATTTTTCATGACGATGTGTCTCGTCTCAGTCGGTTCACCCATAAAGTGCATGACCACCTGATTCTCCGGGACTTCAAAGTACATGTAGATCTCCATGCGGCGCTCATGGGTGTGGCACGGCATGCTGTTCCAGACACTGCCCGGCTCCAGCGCTGTCATTCCCATGGAAAGCTGGCATGTTTTCAGCACATCCGGATGAATGAACTGGTTGATGACTCTCTTATTGGAAGTATTGGCATCACCCAGCGGGCGCTTTGCGGCATCCTTCAAGGTGATCAGCTTTGTCTCGTAGGACGTGTGGGCCGGCGCACTCACCATGTAAAATTTTGCCGGAGTCTCCTCACTGTCACTGGAAAAGATCACTTCCTTTGTGCCTTTTGTGATGTACAGGCAGTCTTTATAGCCAAGGCGGTACTCCATTCCGTCCGCTGTGATGGATCCGGCACCTCCGATATTGAAGATTCCGATCTCGCGGCGCTCAAGGAAATAGTGGGTACCGAAATTTTTCCAGCAGTCGATCCCCTTTTCAATGGAGACATGTTCTTTCACCGGCATACATCCCAATGTCACCATGCGGTCCACGTGGGAGTATACGGATACCACCTCATCCGGATGGTAGAGATCCTGAATCAGGAACTCATCCCGAAGTTCTTCGGTTGTGTAGCGTTTTACGTCTCTTTGATTTGCGGAATAACGAATATCCATATGTTTTTACCCCTTATTTATATTCAGGACGGTTTTTATGCCATCCCGGTTGACTTTTTTATCTCAGTCGAGAAGACTCCCACCTCTTTTAGGTGGTGAGTAATAGTAAATTTGTCTCAGCGGGAGTCAGGTCTCTGACTGAGATAAATGCTCCGCGAGGATGCACAGTGATATGTCAGCTTTACTGACCAGAATCAAGCGCCAGGTCTCACGGACGTTCGACTTGAATTTTCTGATTAGTGGCATATCTCAGAGCCCCGGCTCCAAAAAGTGCCAGCAGGAATGCGTCCAGCACTAAAAACAGGATCGCCGCCTGGAATCCAAGCTTATCCGCAAGGACTCCAATGACCTGCGGGGTAAGGATCCCGCCGAGGGAACCGATCCCTGTAAACACTGACATTCCAAGTGGGGAATTTCCCATGAGATCGCCGGTAAAGGCCGTAGTTGTCGGAAACGCCCCCGCCATTCCAAGTCCTAAAAGGATCAGGGCCGCCACTGCCATTGTGGTATGATCCGCGAAGACAAGGATCAATACCGAGACAAACTGGAGTGCGGAGATCACTGCCAGAATCTTTGCCGGCGGCACGCTCTTTGAGATGGACGCAATGACGATCCTTCCGATCATGATCATGATCCAGGTCACGGATACCATCACAGTCGCAAGACTTGTGGACATAAAGCCGGTACTTTTTAAATAAGTAACAAACCATCCGTTTACGGAGTTTTCAAGGCCCATATAGAAGAACAATGCCCCAACCGCCAGAAGGAATCCCGTGTTCTTTAAAAACCAGAATTTTTCTTTTGTCATCGACGATCCGCCGTTCTCCTCTCCCGCCTTCTTCTCCACCTCTTTTTCGATCTTTCTGTAATCCATTGTGGCGTAGGAAAGAACGATGAGAACCGTGAGGACTGCAAGGAGGCGAAGGATCGTCTTCCAGTTCATACCCGCTCCCATGAGGAGCATCGTAACGAATGGGGACAGGAAAGCCCCCACCGCATACCACATATGAAGCAGATTCAGATATTGATTGGAACTTCCCGTCACCTGACGGATCGCATGATTGTTGATGATCGTGATCATGCCCTTCGTGATTCCGATCAGGAAGATCATCACATAAAGCACCGGGACCGGAAGTCCCATTGTAAACAGGAAGAGGCACACCGGATAGGGGACCGCCAGTACGACTACCGCCGTCTTCTGGGACATCATCCCACAGAATACCGGATATACCAGGCTTGAACATAAATTTCCGATCGCCAGAAAGGAAAGCAGTCCGCCGGCCGCGGTAAAGCTTAAATTTCTCTCCTCGATCAGGTTTGGCAGAATGACACCGAAGATCAGGATGACCATTCCGCTGATAAAATAGGTCAGATAACAGTGGTCGATCACCGACCGTTTATCTTCTTTTGTGATTTCCATCCAGTATTCTCTCCCCCACACATATTTGTTAATTTTTCTCCATACTTTTCCATCATATCATCTTTTATCCCTAAAGACAAGGTTGTTTTCGTTGACACCCCAACGGTCTTACTATACAATAGAAGGAACGCAGCTTGTTTTACTTTTAAGGAGGAAAAGGGAGTTATGAAGGACATAAAGAAGGTGACGTTGATCGGTCTCGGTGCGATGGGGGTATTTTTCGCACCGCGTATCTCAGAAAAGCTGGGGGCTGATTTCCGGATCCTTGCAGACGGCGCAAGAAAAGAGCGTCTGGAGCGAAAAGGGGTAACAGTCAATACGATCAATTACCGTTTTCCGATCATCACACCTGATGTCGAGGGGGATCCGGCAGATCTCGTTATCATTGCGGTAAAGGGATATGACCTGGAGCAGGCGATCAGGGATATTAAAAATCAGGTTGGCAAAGATACGATCATCCTCTCCGTATTAAATGGTGTGGAGAGCGAAAAACAGATCGCCGCCGTCTACGGCAGCGAACATCTGCTGTACTCCTATATGCGGATCAGCATTGTCATGAAGGACGGAAAGACGGAGTTCGATCCGCATAAGGGTCTGATCCACTTCGGCGATCTTAAGAATGATCCGGAACACTATTCCGGGAATGTTCTCGCTGTGAAGAGTCTTTTTGATCTCTGTGGGATCGACTACAAGATCGATGCAGATATGTTAAAAGGAATCTGGTTCAAGTTCATGTGCAACGTTGCCGAGAATATGACATGCGCCATGTTCGGCGTTCCCTTCGGAGCATTCCAGAAGAACGATGACGCCAATTTCTTCCGCCACAAGGCCATGTGGGAAGTGATCCGCATTGCAAATAAGTTGGGCATTGATATCAGTCAGAATGAGATCGACCGTCAGGAGCACACGCTCGGACGTCTTCCTTATGAAAATAAGCCGTCAACGCTTCAGGATCTTGAGGTCGGAAAACGCACGGAAGTCGATATGTTCGCCGGAACGGTTGTCCGCCTCGGAAAAGAGCTTGGCGTTGAGACTCCGGTCTGCGAGTGTTTCCTTCACGGAATCCATCTGATCGAGGCGCGGATGTTTAAGGAAATCTAATATTTATACGTACATAGCCAAAGCTGCCTGCGGAATATCGCCAGGCAGCTTTTTCTGCTCTCCCACCTTATTTTCTTAATTCTTTTACTAATATTAAAAAACAGTCTTGCATTTCCCATAGAGCTGTACTATATTTAACATATGAACGATGGTTCATATGTTAATATGATAATTAAAAATTATAATTCTGAGGAGGTCTACTCTATGGAGGAATTAGAAAAATCCAAGCAGAAATCAGCAGACCACGAGGACGAAGAGGTTTGCTGCTGCGGACACCATCACCATCACGATGAGCATGATGACGAGCATGAAGAGCACTGCGGCTGTGGGCACCATCACCATCACGAGGAACATGGTGACGAGCATGAAGAGCACTGCGACTGCGGACACCATCATCACGAAGGTCATGATGATGACGAACACGAAGAGCACTGCGGCTGTGAACATCACCATCATCACAACGATGACGATGGCTGCTGCTCCGAACACGATCATCATCACGAGCACGCCGAACACCACCACGGTCCGGCACCGAAATCCACCTGTGTGGTCTACGTGATGAAAAACATCGACTGCGCGAACTGCTCCGCAAAGATCGAGAAAAAGATCCAGGAGCTCCCGGAAGTCGATGACTGTATTTTGACTTTCGCGACGAGACAGCTCCGGGTCTACTCTTCCGTGGGAACAAAGCTGCTCCCGAAGATGCAGGAGATTGCAGACAAGATCGAACCAGGCACCATCATCGAGATCCGCGAGGAAGGAAAACCGGCAGATGCAAACAGTGACGACAAGCATGCCCATGATCTTCCGGAGCTGATCGCCGGAGGCTTGCTCTTCATCGTCGGAGAGCTTCTCTCCCACTCCATGCCGCAGATCTCCGCCATATGCTTTGTGATCGCCTACCTGATCCTTGGACGGGAAGTTCTCTTAACAGCCCTGAAAAACATGAAGACCGGCCACGTGATGGACGAAAACTTTTTGATGAGCCTCGCGACCATCGGTGCTTTCTGTGTCGGCCAGTTTGGGGAGGCGGTCGGAGTTATGCTTTTCTACCGGGTCGGTGAAGCATTCGAACACCGCGCGGTTGAAAAGAGCCGCAGCCAGATCATGGAAGCCGTTGATCTTCGTCCGGAGACCGTTCTTCTTGACGAAAATGGTACTGTCCGCGAGGTTCCGGCCGGTTCCGCCGTTGTCGGCAATATCGTAGAGATCCGTCCCGGTGACCGCATTCCGCTTGACGGCGTTGTCGTAGAGGGCGAGAGCCGGATCGATACGTCACCGATCACAGGTGAACCGGTCCCGGTATCGGTAAAGGTCGGAAGCCAGCTGACATCCGGCTGCGTCAATACTTCCGGTCTCTTAAAGATGAGAGTCGAGAAGGAACTTTCCGAGTCCATGGTCACAAGAATCCTCGATTCCGTGGAGAACGCCGCAGCCAGCAAGCCGCAGGCCGAGCGCTTCATCACGAAATTTGCACGAGTTTACACCCCGTTCGTCGTTGCCCTGGCGGCTGCGACAGCGATCATTCCGTCCTTAATTACAGGAAACTGGTCCCACTGGATCTACACAGCTCTTACCTTCCTCGTAATCAGCTGCCCGTGTGCCCTTGTTTTAAGCGTTCCGCTGGCATTCTTCTCCGGGATCGGCGCAGGTTCCAAGAAAGGAATCCTCTTTAAAGGTGGAATTGCACTTGAAAACCTGAAAGCTGTAAAAACGGTTGTCATGGATAAGACAGGAACCATCACAAAAGGAAACTTCGTGGTTCAGACGATCCTTCCGGCAGGCACAGCTTCCGAGCAGGAAATCCTTCAGATCGCGGCAGCATGCGAGACCGCATCTACTCATCCGATCGGAATCAGCATCGTCTCTGCTGCAAAGGATCAGAAACTTGTGATCGAAAAGCCCGCCGAGATCGAGGAGATCTCCGGCAAAGGCATCCATGCAAGGCTCTCCCAGGGCGAAGTGCTCTGCGGAAACAGAAAGCTTCTCACCGAGTTTAACGTGGACTGCGGTGCTTACGATGAGAACGGTGCTGTCACCACCGTCTATATATCGGTAAACGGAAAGCTTGCAGGAACGATCCAGATCGCCGATACGATCAAGCCGGAGGCAAAGGATGCCATCAGGTCCTTAAAATCCATGGGGATCCGCTCCGCTATGCTCACAGGCGACGGCGAGGCAGCCGCTGAGGCGGTAGCCGCCGAGGTCGGAATCGACAATGTATACGCAAAGCTTCTCCCGGCTGATAAGCTCGAGATCTTGCAGAAGCTCCGCGCGGAGAACGGAAGCGCAATGTTCGTCGGTGACGGAATCAACGACGCACCGGTGCTTGCAGGCGCTGATGTGGGCGCAGCTATGGGAAGCGGTGCTGACGCAGCCATCGAGGCCGCCGACGTCGTCTTCATGACATCAAGCATGGATGCCATTTCGGAAGCCATCAAGATCGCGAGAAGCACAGGCGCGATCTCCAACCAGAATGTGGTATTCGCCCTTGCGGTAAAAGCTCTTGTCATGATCTTAGGTCTCATGGGAATCGCCTCCATGTGGCTCGCGGTATTCGCCGACACCGGTGTCGCGATCCTCTGCGTGCTGAATTCCATCAGAATTCTTTATAAGAAATAAGACTCCTGCTGTAATTTTCCTCTTTAGGGAATCAGCAGACAAGACAAAGAAAAGCCCTGGAGAACCTTTCTCATATCGTTCTCCAGAGCTTTTTTGTTATCCACTTCGATAGGTTCAGTTTCTGGCATCAGGATCTTTTCCTGTCGTTGAATGTTTAGGCTGCAGCGGGCATGATCTCTATCAGCGCTTCACTCTCTTACTTCAGCATCCCCATCACCACAACAGCCACAAACAATACGCACATGCACCCGATAAAGATATCAATGGTCCGCACCGACACATTGATCTTATCGTACATCCGTTCTTTTATGGATCTGTTCTTCAGGCGCTCATTTTCCTCCTGCAGCCGTTTATTCTCTTCAGTGAGTTCTTCTAAAGTCTTCTCACCAAAGGCCTCCACAGCCTTTTCTGCGGCTTCGGTCACTGTTCCGATTCCGCTGACCTTCTCAATCTCTTCTTCCATTCCTTCACCTCCACTCTCCCGGTGCAGGTTTTATCAAACCGCTCCGGCTTTCTTTCCATGAGGCAGGCTGCTAAAACCAGCCATCGGTATTTTCTTTCTGATACATGATGTACGCAAAAATGTGCCGCGGTACACCCGAGCGTCTCGCACGGCCGTTTCCAACAATCTGCATCTTCGCGCGAGTGTGCAAAAACGGGCGTTGGAACTCGTCCTCCGCCCGTTTTTTAACTGTACCGAAACAGTCAGTCTATTACTTCTTTGCAATGTACTTTCTGATATCGAGTGCAATCGCAACTACGATAACGATACCCTGTGCGATGTACTGGTAGTTTGTATCAACACCAAGGTACTGTAAGCAGGTCTTTAAGATCTCGAATACAAGAACACCGATAAGAACACCAGAGATACGTCCGATACCACCGTTTACGGATACACCGCCGATGGTGCAGGCTGCGATGGCCTCAAGCTCCCAGCCCTGGCCCATATTGACGGAGGAACCACCGGATTTTGCTCCTACAAGGAAGCCGCCCAGTGCGTAAAGAGCTGCCGCTGTCATGTAGATGATGATCTTTGTCTTCTTAGTGTTTACACCGGAAACCTCTGCGGACTGCTCGTTGCCGCCGATCGCATACATATATTTTCCATGAGGAGTCATGTTATAGATGAACCACATAACAAGACCAACCGCAAGGGCGATCAGGAACAGGAACGGGATCGCGCCAAAGAGTTTTCCTTTTGCTACTGCTGTGTATGCGTTATGATAACCACCGATCGGAGTCGCGTTTGTGTAAACAAGGCAGACACCGTAAACGATAAGCTGCATACCAAGTGTTCCGATGAAGGCCGGAACCTGTAAGTAAGAAATTACGATGCCATTGATGAAACCAAAGATACAGCAAATTGCCACACAGATCAGAAGAACCGCGAGAACCCATAAGCCCCAGGCATTTCCGAAATCCGGAAGGTTCTGGAAGAACTTGCCGCTGTAATCCGGCTTCTGAAGTAAGGTACCTGCTAAGCAGGCAGAAAGACCAACCATACGTCCTGCGGAAAGGTCTGTACCTTTTGTAATTAAACATCCGGATACACCGCAGGCGATGATGAATCGCGGAGCTACGTTTAATGCGATGTTGATTAAGTTGCCGCGTGAAAAGAATGTAGGCTGCTTGATCGCAGTAAATACTGCAAGTAATAAAAGAACGACGATGATTCCATTATTGATAAGGAAATCTTTTGCACTTACTTTTTTCGCTGTCATGACTGAACCTCCCTGTAATCTACTTGTTTTCCTTGCCGCTTAAAGTGAATTTTGTGGCAAAGGACATGATCTTCTCCTGAGTTGCGTCTTCTCCTTCCACCTCACCGGTGATGTGACCGTTGCACATTACGATGATTCGGTTGGACATACCGATCAACTCCGGCATTTCCGACGAGATCATAATGATGGATTTGCCCTGTTTTACGAGATCGATCATGATCTGATAAATCTCGTATTTGGCTCCGACGTCGATACCACGGGTCGGCTCATCCATGATCAGGATATCAGGATTGTTTGCAAGCCATCTTGCGATAATTACTTTCTGCTGGTTGCCACCGGAGAGAGACTGGATCAGCGTCTTTCCGCTCGGTGTCTTGATCTTTAATTTCGCAATGCTGTCCTTTACGACCGCATCGACTTCTTTTTTGTTGATCTTACCCATATGGGTGTAATTCTTGTAGGAAGCGATCGCAGTATTGTCATCGATGCTCAGGCATCCGAAGATACCGTTTCCGCGTCGATCCTCTGTGATCATTCCGACGGAGCTGTTGATCGCATCCTGCGGTCTCTTGATGTGAGTCTCTTTTCCGAGGATCTCCACGGTACCGCTCTCAATGTGGCGCATTCCAAAGATCGCTTCCATAAGCTCGGTTCTCTGCGCTCCTACCAGTCCGCCAAAGCCCAGGATCTCACCTTTCTTTAATTCAAAAGAGCAGTCCTTGAAGGAATTCGGCAGAATACTTGTCAGGTGGCTGACCTTTAAGACCGTCTCATCCGTCCGGTAATCATCCTTCGGCGGATAGACGTTATTTAATTCACGTCCAACCATCTGTTTTACGATCTCCTCATCGGAGATATCCTCGATCGCCCAGGTTCCAACGTATGTACCGTCGCGCATGATCGTGATATCGTCGGAGATCTGGCGGATCTCAGCCATCTTGTGGCTGATATATATCATAGAAACACCTCTGGATTTCAGGTCTCTGATGATCCGGAATAATGCTTCTACCTCGTTATCAGTCAGTGAGGAGGTCGGCTCATCCAGAATTACAAGGTTTGCACTCTGGCTGACCGCTTTTGCGATCTCTACTGACTGCATCTGTCCGATTGATAATGTGCCGAGTTTTGCTTTCGGGTCAAAATCCATCTTGACATCCCGAAGCCATTTCTCAGCTTCTTTGTTCATCGTCGCATGATCAACGACCTTGACCGGTCCGTAGTTTTTCATCGGATACCGTCCAAGATACATATTCTCAGCGATGGAGCGCTCCGGAATTGGCTGAAGCTCCTGATGAACCATGGCAAGTCCTTTTTTCAGCGCGTCATCCGGGTTTGCGATCTCCGTCTTGACGCCGTCGATATAGACCTCGCCTTCATCCATTTTATAGATTCCGAAAAGACATTTCATCAGTGTCGATTTTCCGGCACCGTTCTCTCCCATCAGTGCGTGGACCGTTCCGGGGCGAACCCGTAAGTTAACTCCGTCAAGCGCTTTTACGCCCGGGAAAGTTTTTTTGACTCCTCTCATTTCGAGTCTGTACTGTTCTGCCATCCCAAAACTCCTTTCAGTTACACTCCCCCGCATTTCCGGGTGGCATATTTTAATCAACGAACCGGATGTGTTAGACAACACACCCGGTTCTCATTTGTTACAGTATCAATTACTTTAACATATCAAGGATTTCCTGAGCGTTATCCTGAGTAACCTTCTCGTAGTTAACCATGTTGACTGCGTCAACTTTCTCACCGCTTAAGAACTTAACAGCGATATCGCTTGCTGCCTGAGCCTGTGCGAAGTGGTTGTTGAATACAGTACCTGTCTGCTTGCCGTCGATTACGTTCTGAACAGCCTCTGTCAGAGCGTCAACGCCTACAAGGTAGATATCCTCGTTAACTTTACGTCCTGCTGCTTCGATTGCCTGTAATGCACCAAGTGCCATTGCATCGTTGTTGCAGAAGATTACTTCGATCTTGTCGCCGTACTGGTTTAAAGCGTCCTGTGCGATCTGCTGAGCCCTAGCCTGATCCCAGTCACCACGCTGTTTTAAGAGCTCCTCAACTTCCATTCCTGCGTCTGTAAGAGCCTTAACAGAGAACTCTGTTCTGTACTGAGCATCTACGTTCTCCGGGTCACCCTGGATCATGATGTAGGAAACTTTGCCGTCGCCGTTGATATCGCCCTTGTTTGCAGTCTCAAGGATCTCTTCGCCCTGGTATGTACCGGACTGTCTTGCGTCACATCCTACGTATGTAGCGTTAAGACCTTCAGATTCCCATCTCTCTTCTTCTGCTGCGTCCGGCTCACGGTTGATGTAAACAACCGGGATACCAGCTTCTTTACACATATCTGTGATCTCCGGTGCGGAAGAAGCCTGTACAAGGTTTAAGATCAGAACGTCATATTTCTGTGTGATGAAGTTCTGGATCTGGTTTGTCTGCTCTGCCTGATCGCCCTTACCATCCTGAACGACTACGTTCTCAGCCTTGAATCCAAGGTCCTCTGTTAAGTAGCGAACTAACTCTGTTCTGTAAAGAGTCATGAAGTTATCATCGAACTTGTAGATGCTGATGCCGACTTTCTTGTCTGCTACATCTGTGGTTGCTGCTGCGGCTGCAGCTGTTGTTGCAGCTTCTTTTGCTGCCTCGGTAGCTGCTGCTGTTGTCTCTTTTGCTGCCTCAGTAGCTGCTGCTGTTGTTGCTGTTGTGGAAGAGCTTCCTCCGCATCCTGCTAAAGACAGGGCCATCATGGAAGCCAGTGCCATTGCTGTTACTTTCTTTGTCATTCTCATGTTTTGAATCCTCCCATTCAAAAAATAATTTTGACCGTTTAGGCATTTTTCCTTAACGATGAATTCATTATAGCCTGCCTTTGTGCATTTTTCCATACTATTTTTTATGATAAATTATTAAAATTCTTTGATTCCTGTAAAAAAACCACAATTTTTTGTCATATCATGGCAGAAATCAGCTTAAATATAACAGTACAGGCATGCGCGAGGCGGCGCATGCCTGTAAAAAATGATGTCAGTTAGCAATGATATGCTGGGGACACCAGAAATATTTTTCCTGGGTCACCTCTTTTCCCATTGCGAGCTCCTCCGCCGTATCGAAGATTCTCTTCGCGTAGATATCCTTGCTGGACTCAACCGTCCCAAAGAGTTTTCCCTCGCGGAACGCCTCCTGACCGGCCGGTGTCCCGTCGATCCCGACAAGCTTGATCGTCCCGGCGACGATCCCCGCCCGCTCGATGGCATCAATCGCACCAATAGCCATGTCATCATTGTTGCAGAGCACAAGCTCGATTTTATTCCCATAATCCGAAAGCCACTGTTCCATAAGGGCGGAGGCCTGGTTTCTCTCCCAGTTTGCGATCCCGCCTGTGATCTTCTCGATCGGAACACCGCCGTCCTTCAGAGTCTCGATGGACCACTCCGTGCGGATCAGGGAATCCTGGTGGTTCGTCTCCCCCTCAAGGAGGACATAAGAAACAACCCCGTCCCCGTTCCGGTCAAGGGTTGACGGATTCTTCTGGTAGGCGTCCACGAGGATCTGCCCCTCCAGCACCGCGGACTCCTTTGCGTCCGCTCCCACATAGTACAGTTTCTCCCAGCGGTTCATGTCCTCCGCGACCGGCTCCCGGTTGAAAAAGACAATGGGAATATCCGACTCCATGGCCTGATCGATCACGCCGGACGCGGCGGAACGGTCCACCATATTGACGCAGAGCACGTCGCAGCCAAGATCGATCATACGCTCCGCCTGGCTGTTCTGCGTGAGCTGATTTCTCTTCGCGTCCCGGACATCCAGCGTCACGCGGACCCCGGTCTCTTTTTCATATTCCTTCGCCGCCTGCTCCATGGAATTCCGGAGAGTGCCGATGAACGTGTCATCCCCGCGGTATAACAGGACACCGATCCGCAGGGACGTCTTTTTTTCCTCATGCCCTCCGGTCTTTTTCGCGTACAGCCAGGCGCTTCCCCCGAGAAGCGCCGTCGCCGCAATGGCAAGGATCAGAACATTTCCCTTTTTCATACCTGCCTCCCCCTATTCCATCGGATATAGCATCTTTTCGAAGATCCCACTCCTTAAGATCTCCCCGTCGATATACTCCGGTGTCAATGTGATCCGTTTTTCCTTCCACTCTCCCCCAGCTGCCTGAACCGCCTTTTCAACACTTAAATAACCCTCGTCGAACCGGTTCCATGCCATCAGACCCTTGACGATCCCCCGGTCGAGCTGGTTTAAGAGCGCCGTCGTACTCCCGATCCCGTAAAGAGCCGTCACATGTTCCCGGTACACACTGCTGCCCTCCAGGATATCCGCAAGTTCGGATAAGGCACCAACATCCATGCCGACCGCCATAAAATCACCGCTCTCCGGATATACCGTTTCCTCGATAGCCTTGCGGTATGTGTCCTCTGACTTTTTCTCGATCAGACGTACGGTAAAACCGGCGGGGTCCAGCACAGAGCGGATCCCGTCATACGCGTCAAGGTTCCCCGTGTACTCCATTCCCTCGGAGAACAGGCATACCGGCACAGCCGGATCCTCGCTCTCCGCAATCTTCTCCCCAAGCGTCCGTCCCATCTCGTAGCGGTCCACAGAGATGGAGCACGCCACCGAGCTGTTGATCGCCGTGGGACCAAGAAAGATCACCGGGCAGCCTGGCGAGATCTCATCGAGCTTCATGACCGCGAGATCCTCGCGGACCGGTGCAAGGATGATCGCATTCGCTCCGTCCTTTATTTCACGGACGATCAGTTCTTCCTGCTGTTCCTCATCGTTTTCCGCGTACAGCGTGATGAAATTGACATCCGCCTGATACTTCTTCTCCGCCATATCCATGCCCGCGCGGAAGCTCCCATAATAGTTGTCATTCACGTTGTCTATGATGACGGAGATCCGGCAGATCTCCCTCTTTTTTTCCTTGATGATCAGATCCGTGGACGACAGCAGATAGAGCATCACAAGGAGAAGGACGCCGGCACACCAGCTGATTTTTTCTCTATTTGACATGGATCTTTTCCCCCTCTGCAGTCTCAGCGTAAGACACCGCCCGCATGTGGATCGTCACGACCGTCCCCTCATCGAGCTCGGATTCGATGGACAGACCGTATTCCTGTCCAAAATACAGCCGGATCCGCTCATTGACGTTCCGCACCCCAATCCCGGAGCCACTTCCGGACTTCACATGCGGCTTATCCATGAACATGCCTTCCACCTGTTCCTTCGTCATCCCGAGTCCGTTGTCGGAGACCTTCATATAAAGATCATCCCCGTCCCGGTACACCCGGATCCGGATCTCCCCATCGCCGTCCATAAACTCCATTCCGTGATAGACCGCATTCTCCACGAGCGGCTGAAGGATCAGCTTCACGCTCGCGAGTTCCATGACATCCTCATCCGCCTCAATCTCATAAGTAAAACGATTCTTAAACCGCATGTGCTGGATCATCAGATAGTTTCTCACATGTTCCAGCTCATCCCGGACGGGAATAATGCTCTTCCCACGGCTTAAGCTGATCCGGAAAAATCTGGCGAGCGCCGTCACGACCTTCACCGCGTCCGCCTGTTTCTCATTCTCGATCATCCAGACGATGATATCGAGGGTGTTGTAAAGGAAATGCGGGTTGATCTGCGACTGTAAAACATCAAATTCATTTTTCCGTTTGGATTCATGCTCCGCCACGATGTCATCCATCAGATGCCGGATCTGGGTCGTCATGTTCCGGATGGAGGTGCCGAGGTGACGGATCTCATAGGAACCGCCCACATAGACTTCCGTTTCCAGATTGCCCGCCTCAATCCCGTTCACAGAACGCTCCAGTTTTTCGATCGGCGTCGTAATCCTCGTAGAAATGTAAGCATTGATGACCGCGAGGATGAATACGACAAAGGCAACAATAAACACGATCAGGATCCTTGTCTTCAACGCGTTTAAGGATGCGCCGCCGAGTGCCGCCGCCCCGACGATCTTCCAGCCGGTATAGCCGACCGTCTTGACCGTCACGGCACGCCCCTTTCCTTTATATTCCTCCCGATGGATCCCGTCCCTGTATTCCGCTGCCGCCTCAAGGTTCTCATCCTCGAGCCCTGAGTAGATCAGCTGGGACTGCGGATGGTAGATCAGCTCCCCGTCCGCGCCGAGAAGATAGACATAGCCGCCGTTTCCCAGGGTAATCCCGTCAAACAGCTGTTCCAGGCTGTCATAGCGGATGTCGATGAGGAGAACGCCCTGCTCCGTGGACGAGCCCTCCGTGATCTCCACCGCGCGCGCCGCCGAGATCACCCAACGGTACTGGTTCTCCCCCGCGTCGAACACCCGCTGGACATGCGGGACTGAGAAGTGAAGATTCTCCGTCTTTTTCAGCGCCGCCTCAAACCACGGTTCCGCTGCCGGATCTGCCCCCGTCCTGAGTCTCGTGGCGGGAACGGCCTCCAAAAGCTCTCCGTCTCTGGAAAACAGGGCGATATTCTCGACATTATCCTTGTTGTTGTCGTAGAGAAGCGTCATCTCTTTGTTGACACTCTCATTCCTCAGATCCGTGTTTTTTACGATCCCGTAGTATGTGGTGTCCGAAAGCTTCATGATTCCGCGGAGCCACACATCCACAGACCGGTTCAGCTGGTCGATCAGGATCTGGTTCTCCTCCTGCATCGTATCCGACATCTGCTTTGACATCCGGCTGTACAGGGACAGTCCGATAAAGATGCTCGCCGCCAGGGCTGTCACCGTAAAGTAGACGAAGATCATATAGCGGATGCTGGTCCGTTTGAAAAAGCTGCCCTCATTTTCCGGTTTCATACCCCTCTCCCCCGCCGGCCCTACGACCGGCTTCCTCTGAATTTCGTCGGTGAAACGCCGAATTTTTTCTTAAATACGTAGCTGAAATAATTCTGTTCCTGGTAGCCGACCTTTGCCGCGATCACATAGGTCTTGTCATCCGTCTTATTCAACAGCTCCACAGCCTTATTGAGACGCACATCCGTCAGGTAACCGATATAGGTCTGCCCCGTCGCTTTTTTGAACATCGTCGAAAAATAGGCGGGACTCATGTGCAGCGTCCGGCAGACCTGCTCCACAGACAAGTCCGGATCCTGGTAATTCTCCATGATATACCGCTTCGCGCGCTCCATGCTCTGGCGCGTCGTATTGTCACGCTCCTGGTCCATCGCCCCGTTGATCCTGAGTGCCGCCTCAAGAAGCCATTTTGAGAACTTCTCCCGGTTCATCACCTGCCGGATCATCATAAACGGGTCCGTCCCCATCCCGGTATCCCCAAAAAGCACTCCCATCTCCAGGTCGTACTGCTGGATGAGCTGGACCAGACAGTTCGCGGTGCTGAACATGTAGGTCTGGTACTGCCGCGCATGGACCTTCGCGTCAGACATCCTTCCGATGATCCCGGATACCACGGACCTTATCTTCTCCTCCGGACCGAATTTTACCGCCTGGATGAGGGCAGACTCGTCCTCCGCGGTAAACTGGAGCTTTCCGGTGTTCACCGGCTCCACATCGTTGATGTAGATCGTACTGCCGCTCCCGACAATTGCGCAGTAGCCCAAGGCATCGAGCGCTGACCGGAAGGACTCACAGATCAGACCGAGCTCCGTCCGGCTGTGCCCGATCCCGATCGTTACCGGGATCATCAAGATCTTCCGGATCTCCTTGCAGATATCGCTTAAGATGTCGATCATGCTGGTCTGGGAGTTGTTCTCATCGATCGCCACGATCCCGGCGATCTCCGCGTCAGCCGCCCCGGAGAACGAGAACAGGGAGAATCTGCAGTACGGTTTCAGGTTCTCCTCAAGGATCTGCATCACAGAGATCGGGATCAGCTCCCGCTCCTCGTGGAGCGGAAGGATCAGCTCCCCTGACACTTCGGAAATTTCCGCTTTCACCGCAATGGAGATCCACTTTTTCGCTCCCGCAAGTGGGATATCGTACTGTTCCAGGCGGTCATTGACCGTTTTCCCGTCCATCTGGTGGCTCACAAGATCCTTTAGGAACTGCTCGCGCAGGATCGGCAGGCTGCGTCTGTAGTTTTCCCGCAGAAGGCTCACATCGCGCTTCTGCTCGATCTCCTCGTCGAGGCTCTCCTGGATCCTCCTCAGGATCGCCGTCAGCTCCTCCACATTCACGGGCTTTAAAATATACTCCGTCACATTCAGCTTGATCGCGCGCTTCGCATAATCGAAATCATCATATCCGGAAAAAATGACGATCTTCATCGATGGATACCTCTGGCGGATCTTCTCCGCAAGCGTCAGCCCGTCCATGTATGGCATCCGGATATCCGTGAGGACCACGTCCGGCTCTAAGGCTTCGATCTTCTCCAACGCGTCCTCCCCATTCTCCGCGTCCCCGACAACGGTAAATCCAACCGCCTGCCAGTCGATCTTGCGGATAATGCTCTTACGCACTTCCTCCTCGTCATCCACAAGGATAATTCTGTATAAGTCCATTTCCTGCTCCTATCTTTTAAAAGATCTGTTCCAGATGCTTCCGGATGACCGCCTCATCGGTCAGTTTTGCGATATGACCGTTCATGCCCGCCTTGATCGCTCCTTTTCGGAAACCGCCGTTTCCCCATTCTGACAGCCTGCCAGACCCGGAGTGCAGAGAAGGAGCATAACGGCTCCAAAGATTACAGAGCGCCTGCCCCCTCCTGTCCTTTTCTTTCTATTCAACGCAACAAGGTCCTGCATGTATTCCATCCTTTTCATCCGCCCCGGTCACCTTGCCTGTTTCCGTGCTTTTTTATTCGCATACATATTCGCGTCCGCGCGCGCTTTTGTGTCGGAAATGCTCTCCTGCTCCTCGATCAGGGCACTGCCGTATGAGGCACCTGGGAGCATATGCAGCGATTTTTTCTGTTTTTCTATGATCCAGTAAAATTTCTCCCTGCAGTATTTTTCCTTCTCCGGTTTCCTGAACAGGACGCAGAACTCATCTCCGCCAATCCGGTAACAGTTTCCATAGCGGGAATACGCCTTTTTCAGACATTCCGCGATCACCTTCAGGCACTGGTCCCCCGCCTGATGACCGTATGTATCGTTGATGTACTTAAAATTGTCGAGGTCGAGGACGATCAGCATCTTATCCTCCGGCTGGAGGTTCAGTGTCCGGTTCAGATAGCTCTTCTGGCTTAAGAGTCCCGTCAATCCATCCAGCTGGTTCCACATTTCATTGCAGTAGATGTAATAGAGCACTGAGATCAGGGTACTTTGCCATGATATTGACCGGGCGGAGTCTTACCGGAGTCCCATCCACTATCACGGTAACCAGCTCAAGGACTGAGATCACGCCGATCAGGATGAAGGTCAGCAGAAAAGTCCTTCTCTGTCTCGGAAACAGCGCTTCACTAAAATTGACGATCATACACATGAACCCAAGGACAAAACAATTGATAACCGTCAAAGAAAAAAATAGAGATCCGGCATATCAGGTTCCTCTCTTTCAGATACTAAACGGGCACGCCGCCTTCCGGCGGCAACGCTGTTATGTATAATTATACTGTGGAAGCATATAATCGTCAAGCCAGCCCTCCGGTAGGTTTGCGCGCCCTTTCCCGTCCCGGTCCCGGTCCAGCCTGAACTGTGGTTTTGCCTGTCCTCTTCGTTTTTTATTAAATATCATTATACTGCTTACTACTGTTTCTGGCAATGCTGCGGTCAGGTGTTTTTAAGACATTGGGCTGTAACGAAAAAGAGTGCGCATCTTTGGCACGTCAGTGCCTGTTTTCTAAAAGACATCCAGGTCCATTCCATTCACCACAGGACCTTCGTAACCGGCATTCCGTATCTCCTCAAGGATCGCCTCGTTTCTTCTCGCCATCTCGGCTCCCACATCCACCGTGTTGTCCTGGATCTCCATGTGATAGATCCGGTGGTATGTGACGAGAAGCTTTGGTCTTGCCTTCTTCGCGATCTCTGCAAGATCCACACTCAGGGTGTGAACCTCCCGATGGTATTTCTGCCACTTCGGTTCCCTCGCGGCAAGACCTGCCGTGTATTCTACTTCATGGAGAAGAATATCACAGCCCTTTGCCTTTTCCGCAACGATCTCAAGCGGCGCGGTATCCCCACTGATCACGATCACCCGGTCCGGCGTCGTAAATTTGAAGCCATAGCTCTCAAGCGTCCCATGGCTCACCGGGAAGGCTTCGACCGTCACACGGTCATCCCGGTAGATAACTCCGGAATTTATTTCCTGTGTTTCCACCCGGTATCCCACTTCATTTGCCTTTTCAAAACCGTTGATCCGGAAATCAATATCCACCTTGTAGGCCTTTAACAGATGCTCTGTCATATCCCGGATCCCTTTCGGTCCAAATACCCGGAGTGGTTCTTTCCGCTCCAGGACCCATGGGGTAAAGATCAGGTCCGGGTATCCTGCCGTGTGATCCGTGTGCAGGTGTGTGCAGAACGCGGTCACCAGCCTGTCCGGGCGAAGCGCGTCGATCCCGTTCCGGTATGCCTTCGCCGCCTGGCGGACGACCCCCGGACCGAAATCAACGAGGTACGCCCGGTCGCCAACAACGACCGCAGAGGACGGACCGCTGGCATCCGGGCACGCGTTCGGCGTTCCGGTACCGAGAAGTACAAGTTTTGTCTCCATCATGATTCTCTCTCCTTTTTCCCTTCCGCGCTTCATCCCTGCTTCTGTTCGTTTTCATCCTCCACATGCCGGATCGAGATTCCGGTAAAGCCGTAAAAGATGCTGAAAAACGGAGTCAGATATAACAGGAACAGATATGGGAAGAACGCAGACCATGCGACGCCGAGCGTTCCCGCCATGTATACGCAGTACCCATGCCACGGGATCATCGGTCCGGAGAGCGTTCCCGCATCCTCCAGGCTTCTCGATAAAATCTCCGGGGCAATCTTTCTCTCCTTAAACAACGGTTTCATCATGTTTCCGGTCAGGACATGGGACATCGGCTGGGAACAGCTGATCAGGCTTGTGATATAACCGACGAGGAGCGTCGCGAAGATCAGGCCGCCATCGCTGTTAATCCGTCCGGTGATCGCGCGCAGGATGTTGTCAAGAACACCCAATCGGTCCAGCATGCCGCCCATTCCGACCGCGAAACAGATGATCGCCACATACTGCAGCATGCTGCTCATACCGCCACGGTTTAAGATCGTTTTCAGAACAGCCTCCTCAATCTGGGTCGTATAGCCGTTGTAAGCAACACGGATGATGCTCTGGAGCGTCGCGCTCTGGCAGAAGAACGCAACCGCACCGGCGCACACCGAGGACAGTCCCAGGGATACGATCGCGTTGACTTTACATAAGAGCAGGACAATGATAACCGCCGCCGGGATCAATGTCACAAGACCAAGTTTAAATTCTCCCTGAAGTGCCTCCGTGTAGACGAGAAGGTTTCCCTCTTCATAACCACCGGAGGTCTGACTGATCCCGAGAATGACAAACAGGACCAGGCTGATCACAAAGGTCGGCAGCGTTGTCCATAACATGGACCGCACATGATCGTTGAGCTTCGCGCCCGCAACAGCCGGGGCAAGATTCGTCGTATCGGAGAGCGGGCTTAACTTATCCCCGAACATGGCACCGCAGATGACTGCGCCTGCCACCATTCCAGGATTGATTCCCATCGCATTTCCAATCGCCATCATCGCGACACCGGCACTTCCGACCGAGCCGTAGGATGTTCCGGTCACAAGACTTAAAACGGCGCAGAATACAAGTGTCAACGGCAGGAGCCAGGTTGGATCGATCAGTTTCAGACCGCCTGCGATGATCGTGGCGATCGTACCGCTCTGGAGCCAGGTACCGATCATGACGCCGATCGCCATAAGCAGACATAGTGTCGGAACGACCACACGGATCGCGTCGTAGGCACCACTCACAACATGGTCATATTTGATCTTTAACCATTTACAAAACAGATAGATGATGATCCAGCTGAAAAACAGTCCGATCATCGGTCCTCCCGTCTTCAGCCGGATGCAGACTGCGACTGATCCGATGATCAGAAGCAGGAGCAGAAGCGACTGAGGCATATTCAGTTTCTTTTCTTCACTCATAACAATTTTCTCTCCCCTGAAACTCATTTTTCAATTTAAAGCATTAAACTTTAAAGTGCTGTATTATTATATCGAATATTCAGGAAAATTGCAAGAGCTCACACAAATTAAAATAGCCGGAACCCACAGAAATACTGGATTCCGGCTGTTTTTAACAGCTTATATGAATGATTCGATATAAGCAGCATTTTCGCTTTATGAATTATTTACCCATCTGAGCAGCAACCTCAGCTGCGAAGTCCTCGTTTTTCTTCTCAAGACCTTCACCAGTCTCGAAACGAACGAAGCTCTTAACTTCGATGTTAGCGCTGTTCTCTTTAGCAACCTGTGCTACATACTGAGCTACGGACTGCTTGCCGTCCTCTGCTTTTACGTAAACCTGGTCTAAGAGACAGATCTCTTTCATCTCTTTGTTGATACGACCCTGGATCATACCCTGGATAACCTTCTCCGGCTTGGAAGCTTCCTTCGGATCGTTCTGGATCTGAGCCATAAGGATGGATTTCTCATGCTCGATGTAATCTGCGCTTACTTCGTTGCGGTTTGTGTACTTCGGGTTAAGAGCTGCAACCTGCATACAAACGTTCTTTGCCATCTCTTTTACAGCGTCGTTTACAACATCTGTCTGAACGTCAAGAAGAACACCGATTCTGCCGCCTGCATGAATATAGGAAGAAACGAAACCGTTCTCCTCTGTAACCTGTTTGAAACGACGGATGCTCATGTTCTCACCGATGATGGAGATTTCAGAAGAAAGAGCTTCCTTAACAGTAAGGCTCTCATCTGCTGTCCACTTCTCGTCCATAAATGCGTCCATATCTGTCGCTGTTGTTGTAAGAGCCTGAGCTGCTACCTGAGCAACGTATGCCTGGAACTTAGCGTTCTTAGCAACGAAGTCTGTCTCAGAGTTAACCTCAACGATAACAGCTTTCTTCTCATCTGCTGCCATAGCTGTGTCAACGATACCCTCAGCTGCGATACGTCCAGCTTTCTTCTCAGCGCCTGCAAGTCCTTTTTCTCTTAAGAACTCAACTGCTTTGTCCATGTCGCCGTCTGTAGCAGAAAGGGCTTTCTTACAGTCCATCATTCCAGCGCCTGTCATTTCTCTTAAATCTTTTACCATTTTAGCTGTAACTGCTGCCATGTTTCATTTCCTCCGAATCATATTAAAGAATCAAAACGTGTCTTTTCGGAAGAAGGTGCTGCCACTGACAGCACCTCCTTGGATTCCTTATAACAACTTAAGCCTCTGCGTTCTCCTCAGCTGCTTCTGCTTCCTCAGCCTCGCCCTGTTTAGCCTCGATGACAGCGTCTGCCATCTTGGAAACGATAAGCTTAACGGCTCTGATAGCGTCGTCGTTACCCGGAATTACATAGTCGAGTTCTTCCGGATCGCAGTTTGTATCAGCGATACCGATCAGAGTGATTCCAAGTGTGTGAGCTTCCTGTACACAGATTCTTTCCTTCTTCGGATCTACGATAAAGATAGCGTCCGGGATCTTCTTCATTTCCTTGATACCGCCAAGGTTCTTCTCAAGCTTCTCCCACTCTTTCTTTAACTCGATAACTTCCTTCTTCGGAAGTACGTCGAATGTTCCGTCCTCAGACATCTTCTCGATTGCTTTTAATCTAGCGATTCTGGACTGGATGGTCTTGAAGTTTGTAAGCATACCGCCAAGCCATCTCTCGTTTACGTAGTACATTCCGCAACGCTCTGCCTCAGTCTTGATAGCGTCCTGAGCCTGCTTCTTTGTACCTACGAAAAGGATTGTGCCGCCCTCAGCTGCGATATCAGCAACTGCCTTGTAAGCCTCATCAACTTTGCCTACAGATTTCTGAAGGTCGATGATGTAGATACCGTTTCTCTCTGTGTAGATGTACGGTGCCATTTTCGGGTTCCATCTTCTTGTCTGGTGACCGAAATGTACGCCGGCTTCCAGAAGCTGTTTCATTGAAATTACGCTCATGTTTTTTTCCTCCATTTGGTTGTTTTCTTCCGCCTGCATCTCACTTCCACGAACACCTGAGCTTCTCAGGCACCACTCGCAGAATCCGCAGACGTGCATAATATCAGCTTTTTCACTATATCATAAGTCATTTTTCACTGCAAGCACTTTTTTCTATTTTTTTTGTTTTTTTTCCATTACATTTGATTTCATAAAAAACAAGGTCATTCGGGCATGCGGCGGCAGGGATTCTTCTATATATAATAGACCTTTTAATAGTCTTTTCTCTCCTTAAATCCCTCATGCACCAGATACAGCCTGATCTATCTGATGTCATACAACAATTCATATTAAAAAAAGAGGCGCGGCTTTTCACCCAGCCGCGCCTCTTTTCCACAGGTCTCCCTGTCTTATTTTGTATTTACTGCCTTTAAGGCTTTTAATTCATCGAATACCACATCGTTTAAGACCTTAATGTAGGTTCCCTTCATACCGGAGGATCTTGACTCAATAACCCCTGCGCTCTCGAACTTACGCAGTGCATTTACGATGACCGACCGGGTGATGCCAACACGGTCTGCAATCTTGCTGGCTACCAGAATACCCTCGTTGCCGTCCAGTTCCTCAAAGATGTGGGTAATAGCTTCCAGTTCGGAGAAGGATAAGGTACTGATGGCTGATTTTACAATCTGCACTTTTCTGGTTTCTTCCGCGTTCTCTTCGTTTACGGAACGCATCATTTCCAGACCAACTACGGTTGTGCCGTACTCACTTAAAATGATATCGTCAATGTCGTACTGCTCATCACACTTGTAGATGAACAAGGTACCAAGACGCTCACCTGCTATGTCGATTGGGGTGATGATCGCCTGATATTTCTTTACGTTTTCATCTGCAAAACCGAGGGTTGCAAGGTTGACGTTTTCTTTTGTGGAAAGGATGCTGAGCAGACGTTCATTCAGCATACGGTCCACGAAACCACCTACCTGATCCTCAATCAATTCCTCAATCTCATCCACACCAGGGCAAAGACCTACGCCAAGAACCTTTCCCTTCTTACTGATTACCAAAATATTGGATAACAGGATCTCGCTCAGAACTTTACAGATGTCGTTGAATACCACTTTATGGGAATTGTTGTTATGCAGTAACTTATTGATTTTTCTGGTCTTATCAAGAAGCTGTACACTCATTTCAAAAAACCTCCTCAATTCATTGATATTCGTTTCAAATGTCTTCTCCAATATCTAAATATTAGCACGACTTTAAACAAATAACAAGAGTTTTTTGAAATTTTCAATTAATTTAATCATTGGACTGTTTTTCTTTGATATTTTGAGTGTAACCGCACTGCTCATTGGAACAGAGAAGCTTGCTGCCCTTCTCTACCATATAGCTGCCGCACTTCGGGCATTTCTCAGCGGACGGTTTCTGCCAGGACATGAAATCACATTCCGGATTATTCTCACAGCCGTAATAACGTCTGCCCTTTTTCGTCTTTTTGATCACAATATCCTTGCCGCACTTCGGACAGGCCACTCCGGTCTTTTCCAGATATGGCTTGGTATTCTTGCAGTCCGGGAATCCAGGGCAGGCAAGGAATTTGCCATGGGGGCCATACTTGACTACCATGTTGCGTCCGCAGACATCGCAGATCACACCAGAAACTTCATCGGCGATTTTCACAGACTCCAGAGTCTTCTCCGCAGTGGCTACCGCCTCATCCAAATCCGGATAGAAGTTCTCGATGATCGTTTTCCATTTTACAGTTCCGTCTGCCACCTTGTCTAAAAGAAGCTCCATGTTTGCGGTAAAGCTTAAGTCCACGATACTCGGGAAGCACTTTTTCATAATGCCGTTGACTGCCTCGCCCAACTCTGTCATGTACAGGTTCTTATTTTCTTTGGTAACGTAACGTCTGGCCAGAATGGTGGTGATCGTCGGCGCATA
>ERZ837590.473-NODE-473-length-32721-cov-10.560093_pt1 | contig 32721 bp, 21 predicted proteins | sample MGYA00519573_ERZ837590 | MGnify/ENA primary metagenome ERZ837590 (study PRJEB31850, sample SAMEA3708820) | human gut metagenome | biome: human gut; feature: human-associated habitat; material: faeces | place: China | collected 2014 ... | reverse complement strand
TCACCGCGCGGGGTGCGCCCTTGACGGCCTCAAAGGTCTTGCGGATGATGTGGTCACGGCACTGGGTCAGCACCTGCACGGTGACATCCTCGGGGATCATGTTCTTCTCGATCAGGGTGCGCAGGAACTCGTACTCGGTGTCGCTGGCGGCAGGGAAGCCCACCTCGATCTCCTTGAAGCCGATCTTTACCAGCATCTGGAAGAACTCCAGCTTTTCCTCAAGGCTCATGGGCACGATCAGGGCCTGATTGCCGTCGCGCAGGTCCACACTGCACCATGCGGGGGCTTTTTCAATGTGATCCTTCTTTACCCAGCTGTCATAGCCTGCGGGTACCGGGTAGTAACCCGGAGCGTACTTGGTTGCGTCCATCATAATGTGCGTCCTCCTAAACGATTTACACTTCTTGCGCCATGCTCTTTGTGAGCGTCCTCGCCCTCTCAGTCTCACATTCGTTCGACAGCTCCCCCAAAGGGGGGAGCCCTTGGCAAAACCGAAAACTTTGCCGTACTGCCAAGGCCTCTCACTTTGGGAGAGGTGGCACGGCGTAAGCCGTGACGGAGAGGGCAAGCCTGCTTCCAAAAGGCAGATATACGAAAAGGCTCTCGTCTTTCAAGGCGAAAACCTTGAGAGACGAGAGCCTGTAAAGTTCAAACTACAGGGCACCCGTGGTACCACTCTCTTTGCTGCGCCTTTGGGCACAGCCGCTTTGCACGATCGGCTTTTTGCGGCGAATCGCTGTCCTTGTAACGGTGGACATCCGTCAGAGCCTACTTGTGTGTTCAGCCCTGCCGCTCAGGGGCCAGTAACCGAAGCCCTCTGCACCCGCCTTGCACCACCCGGCGGCTCTCTGTACGCAGAAGAAATTCGTTTTTTCCCCGTCAACGCATTTGTGCTTTTTTCAAAGTGGACTAAGTTTAGCATGATTCGCGGGCAGTGTCAAGCAATCTGGCTCATTCTCAAAATGAAACAATTTCACAAAATAAGGGGCAGAATTTTCCTAAATTGTGCACGGGTCGATTCGATGCATTTTTCGGTCGATTCGTGTCAAACGAATGCCCGGGGGGAGCTACGGGTGTATGATAGGATCAAAGATAGAACAGAGGAGGTACACCCTACATGAAACTACGTACCCGTAAATTCCTTGCCGGGCTGCTGAGCCTTGGCCTGCTGCTGCAGGCGGCAAGCCCCCTCAGCGCACTGGCGGCAGAAGGTGGCAGTGCGGCGCATACTCTGACCGTTACGGTGGGCAATACTACTTACAACCTGACGGCGAATGGTGGAACTGTCAGCTCTGACGAGACATGGCCTTTAGGTTATCCCGCCGTGTCTTATGACGATGGCTTTGCGTTTGAAGGCGGCTTTAATGGCGATGTAACCCTTAACGGTGGAGAAAACGTCACCATCAGGGGTACATCTTACGCCGTGAATGGTAGCCTGAATGCAACTGTCAATGATCTGACCGTCACAAAATCCGATTCCGGCACTGATGCTGCGATTCGCGGTGATGCAACGATTACTAGCGCTGGTGATGTGAGAATCAGCGGCAACCTTGACTATAATAACATCAGCTTGGTAAATCAGGCTGTTGAAGGCAAGCTGACTGTGAACAGCGCACAGGATGTGAGCATTGACGGCATCCTCAACGGCGGTGCAGATATCAACTGTCAGACCCTTTCTCTGAATTGCGGAAACGGCTCGACCGTCAGCGGAACCCTGACCGTGCACAATGCGCAAAAAATTCAGGCTACCGCTTTTGCTATTTATGGCGTAATCGGCGACAGGGGTAAAGCAGGCAAGCTGGTACTTGATCACTGCACTGGTGCGGTCACGCTTTGCAATACCTACGGTTATGAGGCAGTTCAGGCAGGCACGGTGGAGGTAAGGAATCTGCCGACTGGTTACGTTGCCCGCTATTATGCAGGCAGCTCCGAGGCCGAGAGCACTGAGACCCAGGACGCGAATGATTGTGCAAGATACTCTTATTTTAGAATCGAGTATGTGAATCCGAGCAACAAGACGCTCACGCTGACGAATGCCAAGGCTTACACGGATGCAGAGTACACCACGGAGCTGATCAATGCAACGAGCGCAAACGGCACTTCTACCTATCATGTGGACGAGGGCAAGACAGTCTACGTCAAGGCTGTTGCACCGGGCGAAGGCCAGTGGAAGTTTGGTGGCTGGATAGACCGTGAAGAAACCAGCGAAAAAATCACCGTTACCGTGACCGGAGATATGACCCTGACTGCTAAATGGGTAGAACGGACCACCCATACCCTTACCCTGAAGTACGCCGAAGCCTATGAAGGCGAAACCAAGTTGAATGGCACTGCTGGTGAAAATGGCACCACTACCTATACGGTAGAAAACGGCAAAGAACTGACCATCAAGGCCGTTGCGCCGGACGAGACCCAACAGTGGATGTTTAAGGGCTGGACTGGCAGCGAAGAGACCAGCGAAAATATCACCGTTACTGTGAACAAAAACATGACCCTGACTGCTAACTGGGTCAAGGAAATCCCTGAACCTGATGAAGGGGTCAACTACGGCATCAAAGTCACGATAGGCAATAATCCTCCCATTGAAGTGACCAGCGAAAACTGCGGGCACATTCTTGGAGTCGGAAACGACAAGCTCACCTATGACCCGGATACCCACACCCTGACCGGTACCGGCAGCTTTGGCAAGATGAAGGTCGAGATCACTGACGATCTCGAGGATAAGGTGGATGTGGTACTGAGCAATGCGAACGGTGCTGTGGTAAATGGCAGCCTGACCGTTACCGGCGCACAGGATGTGAAGGTAACGGGAGTATCCTCCACCGCCCTTATCACGGGGGACGCTACTATTACCTGCGCCGGTGACATCCTGATGGATAATACCGGTTCTGGCAATGTGCTGGGTTATGGTGACCACGGCAATCTCGATGTTCAGAGCGCACAGAATGTGACCATCCATGGTGAGGGCCGTACAGGCACCGATGAAGATGGAAACAACTATACCATCTATGGCAGAGCCGAGATTGAGTGCAGCGGTAATGTGGAGATCACCAGCCAGAATGGCGGTGCAGTTTGGGACCCGGTCGTGATCACCAAGGCGGCTAATGTGACGATCACTGCAAACCAGCGCGCTGTCTGGGATTCGCGCAGTTACCTCGATTCGTCCATCAATTGCAGTGGTAAAGTGAAAATCACAAGTAAGACTGCTGCGGCACTCCATGATGGCAAGCTGACGATCAATGGCGCAACAGACGTGACCATTTCTGGCAATCGCAACGATGGAGCAACCGTTGGCGGCAACGTTACCATTACCTGCTCCGGCCCTGTGGTGCTGGAAAACACGGGCGGCGGAAATGCTGTCAGCGGTGAGTTGAAATACACCCCGACTCATACACAGAAGTATGAGATCAAGACCGGCACGACTGCTGAAAGTGCAGAAGTTGTCTATCCGGGCGAAAGCGGCACAGGCTACACGGGTGCTTTTAATGATCCGTACATCAACATTGCCCCGGCAAGCAGCGGTGACACCACCCCCGATGATACCGGTACGGTGGACTCCGATTCCGGCGCAGGCGGCGCTGTTGCAGCCGTTCTGGTGGGCGGCGCAGCAGTCTGGGGCGGCTACGAGATCACTACCCGGGTGATCCTGCACAACATCCTGCCCGAGGGCGCAGAAATCCCCGCAAACCGCGGCCAGCTGGCACTGCTGGTGTGGAACACCGCAGGCAGACCTGAACCTGTGAACACCCCGGCCTTTGCGGATGTGGCAGATGCCGACACCGCCAAGGCAGCCCAGTGGTGTGTGGAGCAGGGCCTGCTGGATGCCAAGAGCGAGAGCAGCTTCAAGCCGGAAGGCTGGATGCCCAAGTTCAAGACCATTGAAGTGTGGGAAAAGGCATTCCCCAAACAGTAAACCCATGCTGAACCAAAGAGAGCAGCTTCGGCTGCTCTCTTTTTGTATGCAGAGGGGACCTTTGTTAACAAACTGCTAAGTTTTTGGAAAGTTCTGCTCGAATTGCTGTTGCGCCCGGTTTTACTGTGCTATACTACTTGCATCAGGAACCAAAGGAGGAATTGCCACATGAAAGAAGTCAAACCTTCCAAAAAGCCGCTGGCGATCTATTACGCCATCGTGCTGGCGGTCCTGCTGCTGCTCAACCTTGTGCTGCTGCCGTGGATGAGCGAGCGTCAGGTGGAGGAAGTGGACTACGGTACCTTTATGACCATGACCGAGGAAAAGAACATCGGCCGTGTGGATATCGAATCCAATCAGATCATTTTTACCGATAAAGAGGAAAAGCAGGTCTACAAGACCGGCCTGATGAACGACCCGGAGCTTACCCAGCGCCTGTATGATGCCGGAGCACAGTTTTCCAGCGAGATCGTGGAGCAGGGGTCGCCGATGCTCAATTTCCTGATCTGGTTTGTGCTGCCCATCCTGCTGTTCAGCTTCATCGGCAACCAGATGAACAAAAAGCTGATGGAAAAGGCCGGCGGCGGCCCGGGGTCCATGATGTTCGGCGGCGTGGGCAAGTCCAACGCCAAGGTCTATGTGCAGTCCACCCACGGCATCCGCTTTGCGGATGTGGCCGGTGAGGATGAAGCAAAGGAAAACCTGCAGGAGATCGTGGATTACCTGCACGACCCCGGCAAGTACGAGAGCATTGGCGCATCCATGCCCAAGGGCATCCTGCTGGTGGGCCCTCCGGGCACCGGCAAGACCATGCTGGCTAAGGCCGTGGCAGGCGAATCCAACGTGCCGTTCTTCTCCATTTCCGGCTCTGAATTTGTGGAGATGTTCGTGGGCATGGGCGCGTCCAAGGTGCGCGACCTGTTCCGACAGGCAAAGGAAAAGGCCCCCTGCATCGTGTTCATCGATGAGATCGATGCCATCGGTCAGAAGCGCAACAGCGGCAATCTCGGCGGCAACGACGAGCGTGAGCAGACTTTGAACCAGCTGCTCACCGAGATGGACGGCTTTGAGGGCAACACCGGTGTTATCATTCTGGCGGCCACCAACCGCCCGGATTCTCTGGACCCGGCCCTGACACGTCCTGGACGTTTTGACCGCCGTGTTCCTGTGGAGCTGCCCGACCTCAAGGGCCGCGAAGAGATTTTGAAAGTGCACGCCAAAAAGGTGGCGCTGGCCCCGGGCATCGACTTCAACACCGTGGCCCGCATGGCCTCCGGTGCCTCCGGTGCGGAACTTGCCAACATCGTCAACGAAGCAGCTCTGCGCGCTGTGCGTGCAGGCCGCAAGAGCGTGACGCAGGCCGATCTGGAGGAGAGCATCGAGGTGGTCATTGCAGGCTACCAGAAGAAGAATTCTATCCTCACCGACAAGGAAAAGTGCATCGTGGCCTACCACGAGATCGGCCATGCACTGGTGGCGGCCAAGCAATCCAACTCCGCCCCTGTGCAGAAGATCACCATTATCCCCCGCACCTCCGGCGCACTGGGCTACACCATGCAGGTGGACGAGGGCAACCACTACCTGATGAACAAGGAAGAGCTGGAAAACAAGATCGCCACCCTCACCGGCGGACGCGCCGCCGAGGAAGTGGTGTTCCGATCCATCACCACCGGTGCCTCCAACGATATCGAGCAGGCCACCAAGCTTGCCCGCGCCATGCTTACCCGCTACGGCATGAGCAAGGACTTTGACATGGTGGCGCTGGAGACCGTGAACAACCAGTATCTGGGCGGCGACACCTCGCTGGCCTGCTCGGCCCAGACCCAGCGCGAGATCGACCAGAAGGTGGTGGAGCTGGTCAAGGCTCAGCACGAAAAGGCTGTCCGGATTTTGACCGACAACCGCGCCAAGCTGGACGAGCTGGCACGGTATCTGTACCAGAAGGAGACCATCACCGGCGAGGAGTTCATGGAAATCCTGAACCGGGAACCGGCACAGGCCCAGTGACCCCGGCGGCAGAGATTCCAAAAAATTTTTATAGCCTGCTGCAATAATCCCGCCGCCGCATCCGTTTATAAGACAGATGCGGCGGTTTTGTATTACACCGCATGGCAGACCATGGTTTTCCACAAAACAAAAATGTGCGGTGCAAAACCGCCGTCAACGGAGGTATTCCAAATGAAACTGAACCATAAATTTGTCCGTACCGTCACCACCACCGCAGCAGTGCTGGGTGCTGCCGCCATGCTGAGCGTGGGCGCATTTGCCGCAGAGGCAGACATCAACGACCCTGCTGCCGCAGGCTATCTGCCCCCGCAGGAGCAGATGGTGCAGGGGGATATCGCCCTGCACAGCGCCGATGTGGCGATCGGCGAAAAGGACCCCACCTACGGAGGATACGGCGCACCGGAGGGGAACCCCATTCAGGGCAACATCATGCTGATCTCCGGCGATGAGCTGGCCGCCCCGTCCGCAGATGCAGCGGCGAAAAAGAGCGAGGCCCGCTACACCGTCAAGGGCCTGTTCGGCAGAGAAGTGCTGTACACTGCCCGCCAGAAGGACAGCGTGCTGACGCTGGATGTGCCTGCCGGTTCTGCCACCTTCCGCACCACCGTGCAGGACATGCAGACCCTGCTGAACGAGGGTGTGAGCACGCTGGTGGTCCAGACTGAGAAGGGCTCCACCACCCTGAACCTGTCTCTGCTGGTGGAGGGCCAGAAGGGCACCGACCGCGTGGTGCTGCGCCGACTGGGCGAAAACACCTTCCTCACCGTGGGCCTGCGCTGCCGCCGCGATTTGATCGTGGGGCGCTGACCGCTGAGATCAAATGATGAAAGGGCTGCTGCACGCAGGGATGTGCAGCAGCCCTTTTTGTGCTTTTCTGTTAAGTTTTTGAAAATTTGCGCAGATGTCTTTGCAAAGTCTGCCGGGAGATGTTATAGTTAAATTGAAACAGTATGTATTCCCGATAGAAAGGAAAAAACGCCATGGAGCATTTTGTGGAGTTTGAGGACGTTTGCAAATACTACCAGACCGGCAGTGTGAAGATCGCCGCCGCAGACCACCTGAATTTCTATGTGGATAAGGGCGAGTTCTGCATCATCGTGGGGCCTTCCGGCGCAGGCAAGACCACCCTGCTGAACATCCTTGGCGGTATGGACAGCTGCGACGAGGGCAATGTCTGGCTGGACGGCCAGAATGTGAGCCACTTTACCGCCAGAGAGCTCACCACCTACCGCCGGTACGATGTGGGCTTTGTGTTCCAGTTCTACAACCTTGTGCAGAACCTGACCGCACTGGAGAACGTGGAGCTGGCCAGCGAGATCTGCCGCGACCCGCTGGACCCCAAAGAGACCCTGCGCAGTGTGGGTCTGGGAGAGCGGCTGAACAACTTCCCGGCCCAGCTTTCCGGCGGCGAGCAGCAGCGGGTGTCCATTGCCCGCGCACTGGCCAAAAACCCCAAGCTGCTGCTCTGCGACGAGCCCACCGGTGCACTGGATTACAAGACCGGCAAGCAGGTGCTGGCCCTTTTGCAGGATACCTGCCGCCGCACCGGCCGCACGGTGATCGTTATTACCCACAACACCGCCCTGACGGCGATGGCAGACCGCATCATTCGGGTGCGCAGCGGCAAGATCGTCTCCAATCAGGTCAACGAGCACCCTGTGCCGGTGCAGGAGATTGAGTGGTGAGAGCTGTGCTGAAAAGTTATCGTAAAAACATCCTGCGGGAAATGAAGGACAACCTGAGCCGCATGGTCTCGCTGTTCGGCATCGTAGCGCTGGGCGTGATGATGCTGACCGGCCTGATGAGTTTTGCGCCCAGCATGCGCATCGCCGGGCAGAAATACTACGTGCAGCAGAACGTGTTCGACCTGCGGGTGCTGTCCACGCTGGGCCTTTCGGAGGAGGACATTGCCGCCATTGCCGCCGTGGACGGCGTGGAGGCTGTGCAGCCGGTGAAATATCAGGACGTGGAGGCCCAGTGGCAGGGCCAGAGCGAGACGGCGGTGGTGCGCCTGCAGCAGCTGCCCGCCGACCCCGGGGCCGACACGGCAGAAAATATGAACCGTCTGGTGCTGCTCTCGGGCCGGATGCCTGAGGCCCCGGATGAGTGCGTGGTGCATGTGATGGGCTACGGCGACCCGGTGGAACCGGGCACGGTGCTCACCCTGCCGGAGGACACCGAATATGTGAGCCGGAAGCAGTTCACGGTAGTGGGCACCGTGCAGGATTCGCAGCATTTTTCCACGGACAAGGAGAGCAGCACCGCCGGTGACGGCCAGCTGGATGATATTGTGTTCCTGCCGGAGGGCAGCCTGACCATGGATTATTATACGGCGTGCTATCTCAAAGTAAAAAATGCCGGCCTGTATGATAATTACTCGGACGCGTATCAGGCAGCAGTGGATGACACAGCCGCAAGGGTAAAGGCCATCAGCGGCGCCCAGTGCACGGCCCGGCGGGCAGAGCTGATCGAGGACGCCAGTGCAGAGCTGGCCGACGCCCGGGCCGAGTACAACGACAAAAAAGCCGAAGCAGACCGTCAGTTTGCGGAGGCCGAACAGCAGCTGGCCGATGCACAGGCACAGCTGGACAGCGCCAAAGCCCAGCTGGACGCGGGCGAAGCGGAGCTTGCCGCCAGCAAAAAGGCCCTGCCGGATACCATGCAGGGCGGTGCGGACGAGCTGGTGAGCGGCGAGGAACAACTGCTGGAATTTGAGGATCAGTTGCAGCAGATCGAGATGCTGGTGAACCTGAAAAAGGTGGCCGACCCGCTGCTGGGCTATGCCGAAACGGCTCTGAACAATGCACAGAAAGCGCTGGACGAAGCGGAACCTGCCGATGAGGAATACACCGACCTGCGGGATGCCCTGCAGAAGGCGCAGGATGCTTACGACAACATCAGCGGCCAGCTGAACGGCTATCAGGCCCAGCTGGACGAGGGCAAGCGCCAGATGTATGCACAGGGGCTGATCTCTTCGCCCAGCCTTTCCAACGAGCAGCTGGTGACCGAAGCCAAAGCCGCATTGCGCCAGATGAAGGTAAAGCTTCTGCAGGGGCAGCTGCAGCTGACCACTGGCACGGCCACAGCCTACACCCAGTTCGATGCGGCTCGCACCCGGCTGGACGAGGGCTGGCAGGAATACAGGGACGGCGTGCAGCAGCTGGCCGATTCCCGCGCGGAGTACGAGAGCCGGAAGGCCGATGCCGAACAGCAGTTGGCCGATGGCCTTGCCCAGCTGAACGATGCCGAGGAGCAGGTGAGCCAGATCAAGAGCGGTGAGTGGTATGTGCTGGACCGCGGCTCCACCATGAGCTTTGTCACCTTTGAGCAGTATGCCGACCGCATGGATGCCATTGCACGGGTGTTCCCGGTGTTCTTCTTCCTGGTGGCGGCGCTGGTGGCCACCACCACCATGACCCGCATGGTGGACGAGAACCGCCTGCAGCTGGGTACCCTGAAAGCTCTGGGCTACTCCAACGCAAAGATCGCAGGCAAGTATCTGTTCTATGCCCTCAGCGCCAGCGTGCTGGGCAGCATCGTGGGCATGGTCATCGGTTTTGTGGTGTTCCCGCTCATCATCTGGTATGCCTACCAGATGATCTTCAGCATGTCCACCTTTACGCTGCACTTTTACCCCGGCATGGCGGCAGCCAGCGTAGCCATCAGCGCGGCCGTCATCGGTTTTGCTACATGGAACGCCTGCCGTGCCAGTCTGAAGGAAAAGACTGCAGCTTTGCTGCTGCCCCGGGCCCCGGTGGCAGGCAAGCGCATCTTTTTGGAGTACATCACCCCGCTGTGGCAGCACATGAGCTTCTCCCAAAAGACCACAGCCCGCAACCTGTTCCGCTACAAAAAGCGCTTCTTCATGACAGTGCTGGGCGTGGCAGGCTGTACGGCGCTGCTGCTGATCGGTTTTGGCATTCAGGATTCCATCCTGCCCATCGTGGACAAGCAGTCCGGGCAGCTGACCCACAACGATCTCACCATCTCGCTCAGCGATGAAAAGGCGCTGACCATGGAGCAGGGCCTTGCCGACACGCTGGACAGCAGCAGTGCGGTCCGCAGCTGGGGCGCGTTCTACACAAAGTCCACCACCCTTTATAATGAAGAGGGCGGGAGCGCCGATGTCAGCATCGTAGGCGCGGAGGACGATGCCCGGATGACCGAATACTTCACCTTCCGCACCCGGGTGGGCCACGACCCCATTCCCTTTGAAGAGGACAGCGTGATCCTGACCGAAAAAACGGCCCTGAATCTGGGGCTGAGCGTGGGCGATACGTTCTATGTGGAGGCAGCAGACGGGAGCCGCGTGCCGCTGGTGCTGACCGGCATTACTGAGAACTACATGTTCACCCGGCTGTATCTCTCCAATGCGCAGCTGCAGGCCCTGCTGGGCAGCACGCCGGAGTGGAACACCGTCTACGGCCTGACCGGCTGTACCACCGAGGCGGAGTACAACACCCTGCGCACAAAGCTGCTGGGCTGCAACTATGTGAGCAGCGTCAGCTTCACCGAGGACACCACCTCCATGTTCGGCAGCCTGATCGGCAGCCTGAACTACGTGGTGGTGCTGATCATCGTGTGCGCGGCGGCGCTGGCGGCGGTGGTGCTGTACAACCTGATCAGCGTCAACCTTGCCGAGCGCAAAAAGGAGCTTGCCACTATCAAGGTGCTGGGCTTCTATGACAAAGAAGTGTACCGCTACATCTTCCGCGAGATCGAGCTTTTGTCCCTCATCGGCTCCGGCGTGGGCCTGTTGCTGGGCGTGCCGCTGCACCGGTTCATTATCCTGACTGTGGAAATGGATCAGCTCATGTTCATCCGCACCATTGCACCCCGCAGCTATCTGCTGGCAGTGGCATTGACGATGCTGTTCACCTTTGTGGTGTGCTTTGCCATGCGGCGGCATGTGCGGCATATCAGCATGGTGGAAAGCATGAAAGCGCCGGAGTGACAGCATGACAGCGGCAAAGAATCGGTAAATTCATAAAAGCTTCATATAAACAACATGTTTTCGCTGAAATTATCTGATATCCTGATATCACCGGACAGGCAGAGCCGCAACTGCCTGAACGGGTAACATGATTCCTCCTTTACCAAACCAAATACCGCAAAACAAAACACCGCGCCTTGTCTGATCCGCAGCAGACAGGGCGCGGTGTCTTGTTTAAACCGTTAAGTTTTCAGCATCTGCGGCAATGGCATCGGCCTGCTGCTGGGTGAGCACGCGGCACTTGACCATCCGCTTGAGCACCACCTGCATCCGCTTGAAGGCAAGCTCCGGGCTGCTGGCGTAGACCGAGGGCGCGTTGGGCATACCCGCCAGATAGATCGCTTCGACATCGGTCAGCTGGGCCGGTTCCTTGCCAAAGTAGCCCTCGGCAGCTTCTGCAATGCCATAATACCCGCTGCCAAAATAGATGGTGTTGGCGTACATCTCAAAGATCTGCTGCTTGGAGTAGGTCTTTTCAATATCAAAAGCAGCAAGCATCTCGGCAGCCTTGCGGGCCAGATGCTTGTCCTGCGTGAACAGCTCGTTCTTGGCAAGCTGCTGGGTCAGGGTGCTGCCACCCTCGGCCAGCGAGTGGGTGCGCAGGTCGGCCAGCAGGGCGCGGGCGATGGCCCCCGGGTCGATGCCCTTGTGGGTCATAAAATGCTCGTCCTCGGTGCAGATGACTGCGTTAATATAGATCTGCGGCAGCGCATCGTAGGAAGTATAGCTCCCGCGGGCACAGATGGTGTCGTACATGGAAGCCACTGGGTAACTGCTGGCGGCACTGCGGTACAGCTGTCTGCCCTGATAAAAGAACCAGCCGCCTGCCAGCAGCCCGCCAAGCAGCAGGATGCAAAGAACAACGAGCAGGCTCTGCTTTAAAAAATGAAAGAAACGATGCAGCATCGAAAAACTCCTTTGATGATAAAAAAGAACGCTACCATAATAAACGATTTGCAGGGCGTTTGCAAGGAACAGCTTTAGTATAACAATAAAATTTTAAGGTTTTATCAATGGAAAAATAAAAATTTCCGAAGAAGCAGAAGTATTACTCCTGTTGGAACTGCACAACGGGATGCTGCAAATGCGGGCTGCGCATCGTGCAGAAAACTCAATTTGAAAAAAACTGGAATTAACCCATTGACAAACTGGGTAAGAGGGGATATAATGCAAACAATAAATCCACAAACCTAGTGGGAAAAAGAAAACAACGGTTTTGCTTCCCGGTACAGAGCAGATAGAGGCTCCGGTTTGTAGATGAGTGGGAAAGAATTATTTCGGAAAGGAGGGCACGGATATGAAGCTGATTTGGAACGACCTGCTGCACGCAAACTTCCGCTATGGGCGAATGTACGGTGACCGGGCAGAACATCTGGCTGTGAACTGTACGATGCCCTCTTGCTGTGCACGAATGTGTACCCGAATGTGACGTTGACAGAATCGCTTTGAATTGTGTTTGCCCGGTGCGCTTTTGTATCACGCATCGGGATTTTTTGTATCAGAAAATTATACTAAAAGTACAAATAGAGAGGTAAAATACTATGTCTAACTATAAATTTGAGACCCTGCAGCTTCACGTTGGCCAGGAGCAGGCCGATCCCGCAACCGATTCCCGTGCAGTGCCTATCTACCAGACCACTTCCTATGTGTTCCGCAACAGCCAGCACGCAGCAGACCGCTTCGGCCTGGCAGACGCAGGCAACATCTACGGCCGTCTGACCAACTCTACGCAGGATGTGTTCGAGAAGCGCATCGCTGCTCTGGAAGGCGGCGTGGCTGCTCTGGCTACCGCTTCCGGTGCTGCTGCCATCACCTACACCATCGAGGCACTGGCACAGGCCGGTGACCACATCGTGGCACAAAAGACCATCTACGGCGGCAGCTACAACCTGCTGGAGCACACCCTGACCCAGTTCGGTGTCACCACTACCTTTGTCAATGCACACGATCTGGCTGAGGTGGAGAATGCCATCCAGCCCAACACCAAGGCCGTCTATCTGGAAACTCTGGGCAACCCCAACAGCGATATCCCCGATATCGATGCCATTGCAGCCATCGCGCACAAGCACGGCCTGCCGCTGGTCATCGATAACACCTTCGGCACCCCGTACCTGATCCGTCCCATTGAGCACGGCGCAGATATCGTTGTTCATTCCGCCACCAAGTTCATCGGCGGCCACGGCACCACGCTGGGCGGCATCATCGTGGACAGCGGCAAGTTTGACTGGAAGGCAAGCGGCAAGTTCGGCAACATTGCTGACCCCAACCCCAGCTACCACGGCGTTTCCTTTGCCGATGCAGCAGGCCCCGCAGCTTTTGTCACCTACATCCGTGCGATCCTGCTGCGTGATACCGGTGCCACCATTTCGCCGTTCAACGCCTTCCTGCTGCTGCAGGGCACCGAGACCCTGAGCCTGCGCATCGAGCGCCATGTGGAGAACAGCAAGAAGGTGGTCGAGTTTCTGGCAAACCACCCGCAGGTGGAGAAGGTCAACCACCCCTCCCTGCCGGATCACCCGGATCACGCCCTGTACGAGAAGTACTTCCCCAATGGTGGTGCATCCATCTTCACCTTCAACATCAAGGGTGGCCGCGAGGAAGCATTCAAGTTTATCGATAACCTGAAGGTCTTCTCCCTGCTGGCAAACGTTGCTGATGTGAAGAGTCTGGTCATCCACCCGGCTTCCACCACCCACAGCCAGCTGAACGACGAAGAGCTGGCCGAGCAGCAGATCTATCAGAACACCATCCGCCTGTCCATCGGCACTGAGCACATCGACGATATCATTGCTGATCTGGAAGCAGGTTTCGCAGCCGTCCGCGGCGAGTAAATCTTATCCCCTTAAAACCTCCGACAGAATGTGTATGCCTTGTTTTTTCTCCTGATCTCTTCCAAAAATTCCTTATATCCTAAACACAGCAAAAGGGTCCCGGCATTTTCTCCGGGACCCTTTTGTTGTTTGCGGCAAAATGCCGTCAGCCTTTCACGCCGCCCAAAGCAACACCGCGGACGATGAACTTGGAAAGCAGCAGGTACACGATGATGACGGGCAGAATGGCGATAGCCACCATCATGTAAACCTTGCCCATATCAAACTTGAGGAAGTCTGCACTGCGCAGCTGTGCAATCAGGATGGGCAGGGTCTTTTTGTCGGCGCTGTCCAGCACCAGAGCGGGAATGAAGTAGTTGTTCCAGCTGGCCACGAAGGAGAAAATGGCCTGCACTGCCAGAGCGGGCTTCATAATGGGCAGCACGATCTTGTTGAAGGTGTAGAACTCGCCTGCACCGTCGATGCGGGCAGCCTCTACGATCTCCATGGGAAGGGAAGCGTCCAGATACTGCTTCATGAAGAAGAACACGGTGGGCGCTGCAATGCTGGGCAGGATCAGCGGGATAAAGCTGTTCTTCAGGCCCATCTTGGTGATGAGCTGCAAAAAGCCCAGAGCGGACACCTGCGTGGGCATGGTCATAATCAGCAGGATAATGGCGAACGCGGCCTTTTTGAATTTGAAGTTATAGGCGTAGATGCCGTAGGCCGTCAGGGCCGAGAAGTACACGCTGAGCGCCGCCGAGCAGGCGGAGACGATCAGGCTGTTGCGGATGCCGGTGACGACAGGGATGTTGGCATCGGCCAGCACGTTTTGGAAGTTGGTGATGAGCGATTTGCCCGGCAGCAGCGAGAAGCCTTTCTGGATCTCGAAGTGGGTGCGGGTGGAGTTGATCACCAGCACATAGAAGAAGAACAGGCACAAAAAGCTGATGAGCACCAGCACCAGATAACACCATGCGCGGCGTGCAGCCAGTGTTGCTTTTTCCGATTGATTTCTAGGAGTGTGTGCCATAATCATTTCCCTCCTTTTGCTGCCTTTTTGGCGGCGTTCAGTTCTTTGCGCTGGGCGCGGGTCAGGCCGTCATCCTCCTTGGTAAGGGAGAAGTAGACCACAACGCACAGCACTGCGCACACGAGGAACAGCACCACGGATACAGCACCGGCCATGCCGTAGTTCTTGCTGAACAGGTGGTTGTTCAGGTACATGATCATGGTGGTGGAGGTGCGGTCCGGGCCGCCCTTGCCGTTGGTCAAAATCTGCGGCACATCGAACATCTGCAGGCCGCCGATCATGGAGGTGATCATGACGTAAACAAGGATGGGACGGATCAGCGGAATGGTGATCTTCCAGAACATCTGGTTCGGGGTGCAGCCGTCCAGTTCAGCCGCTTCGTACAGGGTGGGATCCACGCCCATGATCGCAGCCATCAGCATGATGGTGGTGTTGCCGAACCACATCAGGAAGTTCATCAGGCCGATCAGCCCGCGGTTGCCCCACACGGTGTTCAAAAAGCTGATGGGTGCATCGATCCAGCCCATGCTCTGCAGCACGGCGTTCACCGGGCCGTTGTCCGAGAACAGCGCGAAGAACAGCATTGCAAAGGCGGAGGCCATGATCAGGTTGGGCATGTAGATGACCGTTTTGAAGAAGGTCTGGCCCTTCAGCTTCAGGCGCAGGTCGGTGAACCATGCTGCCAGCAACAGGGAAATGGCAATCTGCGGGATAAAGCCGATGATCCACAGGATCAGCGTGTTGCCAAAGTATTTGGGCAGATCGGTTGCGAACAGGGTAATGTAGTTTTTCAGGCCCACAAAGTTCGGGCCAATGACCTTCAGGCCGCTGCGGTAATATTCAAAAAAGCTGTAGTAAATGGTAGATGCCAGAGGGATCAGCTGGAATACCGCGAAGATGATGAAGAACGGCGCAATGAAGATGTAGCCCCATTTCGCGTAGCTGATCGACCCTTTCTTTTTCTTTTCTCCCATAAGGATCGCCTCCTGATAAATTTGCGGAAAGAACAGGGGCGGGCGGGAACAGCGTCCGGCCCGCCCCTGCGTATTCACTTTTCCGTTTTAGGGTCGGCTGCTATTATGCGGGCCACACCACGTCGGTCAGCTCAGGATACTTCTCCTTGATAGCGGTCTCGAAGTTTGCCTTTGCGGTATCTTCGTCCACGTTTCCGGTAAAGTAATCCTTGAATGCGGTCTGGAAGCTCTCGTTCAGGCCCTGATCATACGGACCAGCGTTGGACATATCGATCTTGGTTGCAGCCTCTGCAAACAGAGCGATGTGGTTCTGGCCGCCCAGGAACGCGGAGCTGTAATCGCTGTTTGCAATCTCGTTCATAGCCTTCTCGTTGTTGGTGTAGTCCTGCGTATCCATGGTGATCTGCTTCATGATGGCCTCATCGCAGGTCAGCTTCTGCATAACATCCTTAATGGTCTCGATGTTGTCGCTGCCGGCTGCGCCGCAGATCCAGGTGCCGCCCCAGTAGTAGGGCTGAGGGCCTTCGCACACAGCGTAATCGCCGTAGATACCGTTGCCAACTTCTTCCTTGCCGCCCTCAGCGACAGGAGTCTCCAGCGAGTTGCCCAGCAGGGTGAAGTTGATGCCCCAGGTGGAGTAGAAGAAGCCGAACACCTTACCGGTGGGACCCTGATCGGCTGCCCACTGGCTGTCCCACAGGCTGGACTTGTTGTTATAGCCCTTATCGGTGTACTCCTTGGTCTGATCGACCCACTTCATAATGTTCTCATCAACGGTAACGGTAGTGCCGGTGACCCACGGAGCTGCCACGTTGTTGGAGAAGGTGCGGTATGCATCATCAAAGCCGGACAGCATCTTGTAGCCCTTGGCGGCTGCCTGTGCAGCTACATCATTGAACTTATCCCAGTCGGACAGGTAGGTCTGCACTTCGGCGGGATCATCGGTGCCCAGAACATCCTTGGCAATGCTGCGGCGGTATGCAAACAGACCGGGAGTTGCCTGCCAAGTGGTGCCGCGCTGGCTGCCGTCCACAGTAACGATGTCCTTGGTGTACTGGTACTGGCCAGCCAGATCGTCGTCGGTCAGGCCGATGTCTGCCTTGACATCCAGAACATAATCGGAATCCACATACTTCAGAGCATAGTCAGCCTCGATCAGGAAGATGTCGATCTTGTCGTCATCAGCAGCGCTGTCCTGGCTCAGCAGGGCTTCGTCCAGCTTGTTCTGATAGTTGTTGTTCTCGTTGGCATTGATGGTCCACTTCACAACGGTGCCATCCTTCAGGGTGGTGGTGGACTTGTCGGCTGCGATCTCGGAAACTTCCGGATAGTAGTCGTTGAAGCGGCTCTGGAACTCATCATTCCAGCACCAGATGTTCAGCACCTTGCCGCCTGCTGCGGGAGCTTCGGAAGCAGCTGCGCTGGATGCGGGAGCTGCAGAAGAGGCGGTGCTGGTGGAAGAAGAACCACCACAGGCAGCCAGAGCTGCACCAATGGTCACGACACCGGAAGCGAGCAGGAAATTACGACGAGAGATCTTTTTCATAAGGGTAAACCTCCTTCATGGTTTTCCATTATTAGCAAAAGTTTTCTTCAAAAAAGGTTCCGTAGCAAGAGCCTTTGGAGACATATTAAAGAATGCTGACCGACCCGCCGTCCAGCAATTTGCCGGAAACGTGGATCTGTTCGGGCAGGGTCACTCTTGGATGCTCGATCAGCTCAATGAGCTTGTCGGCAGCCGTGCGGCCCAGCGCGGCGGTGTTCTGCTGGTAAGTCACCAGCTGAGGCTTGACCACCCGCGAGAGGTAGATGCCGTCGTAGCCCATCACCGAAACATCCTCCGGGATCGAAAGCCCCTTTTCGCTGATGGCGTTGTAGCCGCCCAGCGCGGAGAAATCGTCCGGGAAGATGATGCAGGTGGGCGGCTGCGGAAGCTCCAGCAGCGCTTTGGTCTCGGCGGCACAGCGGTCGGCATCATGGTAGATACCCTCCCGCACATAAGCTTCCGGGATCTTCAGGCCCAGCTCTTCGCAGGCCTGATAGAAACCTGCAACGCGGTTCTCGGTAACAGCGGTCTTTTCGCCGTGGATAAAGGCGATGCGGCGGTGGCCGCAGGCCCATGCCTGCCGCACCAGTGCCTTCAGGCCGGAAACGTTATCCGAGAGGATCGCCATGCGGTTATTGAACACATGATCGATCGTGACCACCGGCACCTCGCTGTTCACCAGCTCCACCACCTGCGGCTCGTAGAAGTTCACGCAGGCGATCACCACACCGTCCACATTGCGGTAGCGGCAGTGCTCAAGGTAGCTCATGCTCTTGCCGCTGATATTGTGGTTGATAAAGGTGATGTCGTAGCCGTGTTTCTCGGCTTCCACCTTGAAGCTGTCCAGCACGGCGGAAAAGTATTCGTGGGTCAGGCCGCTCTGCCGTTCATCCACGAACAGAACGCCCAGATTGTAAGTACGGTTTGTTTTCAAGGAACGGGCGGCGGCGTTTGGCATGTAGCCCATACGGTGCGCTGCGGCCCGCACCCGTTCTCGTGTGGCAGGCGAGATATCCGGCTGGTCGTTCAGCGCCTTGCTGACCGTTGCCACCGATACGCCGCATTCCTTTGCCAGATCTTTCAGGGACGGCATCGCTCGTTTGCCTCCTTCCGAAGAACGTTTTACGGGGGATGTTTACCATCAAGTCCTTAATCGTTTTCGCAATCTCATAATAGCGTATTCTGTACGAAAAATCAAGCTAAAAAGAATAACTTCCATTGCTTTTGACCCATTTTTGGCGTTTTGTTCGTTTCTGAAGAACCGAAATTGTGCATCTCGGATGGATTTCGTTACATTTCGGTTAAAATCAAAAGATTTTCGTTGCGGTTTCGTTACGATTTTCGCCGTATATAATATTACCTATAAATTGTGTTTCAGCGTTTTCACTTATAGGAAGCACAAAAAGCGTGCTTGAAATGAATTTTCTGAAAATCATGGAAACATGCGTATTTATGAAAGATACTTTCAGAAATTTTTTAGAAAATCCTCTTGCTTTTTTGGCCTGCTTGGGCTATGCTAGAAGCAAAGAGAATGCTTTGATCGTCCACCTTAATCGTTTTCGCAAAAGCGATGCCGCCGGGGCTACCGGCAGCTGATAAGGAGGAAGCATTTATGAAATTCGGTCATTTTGATGACGCACGCAAAGAATATGTCATCACCACCCCGCGCACGCCTCTGCCCTGGATCAACTACCTTGGCAGCGAGGATTTCTTCAGTCTTGTCTCAAATACGGCGGGCGGCTACAGCTTTTACCGCGATGCGCGGATGCGCCGCCTGACCCGCTACCGCTATAACAGCTCCCCGCTGGATATGGACGGCCACCACATTTACATCAAGGATGGCGATACCGTCTGGAACCCCGGCTGGCAGCCCACCAAGACAGAGCTGGACAGCTACGCCTGCCGCCACGGTCTGGGCTATACCATTCTGGAGGGTGAGAAGAACGGTGTTTCCGCTGCGCAGGAGCTGTTCGTGCCCACCGGCGATGCCTGTGAGCTGGACCGCCTGACTTTGAAAAATAAAACGGATGCCGTAAAAGAGCTGGATGTGTTCAGCTATGTGGAGTTCTGCCTGTGGGATGCCATTGACGACAGCTCCAACTTCCAGCGCAACTTCTCCACCGGCGAGGTGGAGGTGGAGCCGGCCGTCATCTACCATAAGACGGAATACCGTGAGCGCCGCAATCACTATGCGGTATTCTGGAGCAATACGCCCGTTACCAGCTTTGATACCACCCGCGATGCCTTCTGCGGTGTGTATGGCGGCCCTGCAGACCCGCAGGCCGTCCGCGCCGGGCACTGCTCCGGCAGCATTGCCCACGGCTGGGCACCGGTGGGCGCGCTGCACATCCATGTCACCCTTGCACCGGGTGAGGAAAAGAAGATCCTCTTCGGTCTGGGCTACATCGAGAACCCACAGGAAGAAAAGTTCACGGCTCCCGGTGTCATCAACAAGGAGCGTGCCCATGCCATGATCGCACGCTATGCCACCGATGCACAGGTGGACGCGGCCCGCAAGGCGCTGGCCGACCACTGGGAAGCTCTGCTCTCCACCTACCATCTGGAATCCGGCGAGGAAAAGCTGGACCGTATGGTAAACATCTGGCACCAGTATCAGTGTATGGTCACCTTCAATATGAGCCGCTCGGCCAGCTACTTTGAAAGCGGGACCGGCCGCGGCATGGGCTTCCGCGACAGCTGTCAGGATCTGCTGGGCTTTGTACATATCATCCCGTCCCGCGCACGGGAGCGCATTTTGGATATCGCCGCCACCCAGTTTGAGGATGGCAGCGCCTACCACCAGTACCAGCCCCTGACCAAGAAAGGCAACCGCGATATCGGCACCGGCTTCAACGATGACCCGTTGTGGCTCATTGCCGGCACTGCCGCCTATCTGCGCGAGACCGGCGACTGGTCTATTCTGAACGAGCAGGTGCCCTTTGATAACGATGCCAGCAAGGCACAGAGCCTGATGGAGCATCTGCGCCGCAGCTTCAACTTTACCGTCACCCACCTTGGCCCCCACGGCCTGCCGCTCATTGGCCGCGCCGACTGGAACGACTGCCTGAACCTGAACTGTTTCTCGGAGCACCCGGGCGAGAGCTTCCAGATCACCGGTCCCAGCGAAGGCCCTGTGGCCGAAAGCGTGTTCATTGCGGGCATGTTCGTCAAGTACGGCCACGAGTACGCCGAACTGTGCGACCACCTGAACCTTGCCGATGAAGCCGCTGCGGCCCGCAAGGCCGTGGACGGCGTGGAACAGGCGGCCCTGACCTCTGGCTGGGACGGCGCATGGTTCCGCCGCGCCTACGATGCTTTTGGCAAGCCTGTTGGCAGCAAGGAGTGCACCGAGGGCCAGATCTTCATTGAGCCGCAGGGCATGTGCGTCATGGCTGGCATTGGCAAGGAGACCGGTCAGGCCGCGCAGGCATTGAAGAGCGTAGAGGAACGGCTGGATACCAAGTACGGTGTGGTTCTGCACCAACCTGCATACACCAGTTATCAGCTCAATCTGGGCGAAATTTCCAGCTATCCTCCGGGATATAAGGAGAACGCCGGTATCTTCTGCCACAACAACCCGTGGATCAGCTGTGCCGAAGCCGTTCTGGGGCATGGCGACCGGGCCTTTGAGGTGTACCGTAAGACATGCCCGGCCTACATCGAGGATATTTCTGAGATCCACCGCACCGAACCCTATGTCTACAGCCAGATGGTGGCCGGTAAGGATGCCCCCACCTTTGGCGAAGCAAAGAACAGCTGGCTGACCGGCACTGCCGCATGGACCTTCTTCAATGTGAGCCAGTATATCCTTGGCATCCAGCCCACGCTGGACGGCCTGAAGGTAGACCCCTGTATCCCACACACGCTGGGCGGCTTCACCGTTACCCGCCGCTACCGGGGCGCAACCTATCACATTGCAGTGGATAATACCGCTGCAGTCCAGTACGGTGTGAAGAGCGTCGCTGTGGATGGCAAGCCCATTGAGGGCAGCCTGCTGCCGCTGGCACCGGAAGGCGCTGTGGTAGAGGTGCAGGTGACCATGGGATAACCTTTACTGCATTTTCATAATTTCTCCTTCGTGCGGTTCTGAAAGAACAGCGGCCTCCGCATTACGATCCTGCTTGGCATCATATTTGCCTTGCAGGACTTCATCTGCAAGCTGCAGACCAATCTCGTGGGCCTGCTCCGGCGTGGTTTCGCCCGGATGTCGGTGGTGTCGATAGGATATCGCCGCAAGAAGAAGTCTCTTCATTCCAATGAACAGGATCGTCCCCGTCTCATTCTTCACAAAAAGAGCCCTTGCATTTATTGGTAAAAATCACCTTGCCTCTTTCCCTTGTATGGAAAGGCTGCAAAAACAGACTTTCCAGCGTAATTTTACTCTTTACTTTATTGTACCACGGTAGGTTGGCGGGCTTCAAAGGGCATCTTCCACAAAGTTTGCCTCGTGCAATCTGCGCAGAATGCCCAGTGTAATTCTTGTGCAAAACTGCCTTTGCAAATTCCCGGCAGGCGGGCTATAATAATTTCGTACAACGAGTAGCACTCATGCGTAAAACCGGTTGCATGAGGGCTGCTCGTTGTTTTTTTTTGCCCCAAAATGGAAAGGTAAGGTGAATCCCATGGAAAGTTCCAATCAATTCCTTGGCACGGAGCGCATCGGCAAGCTGATGCAAAAGTATGCGATCCCGTGCATTATTTCGCTGCTGGTGGGTGCGCTGTACAACATCGTGGACCAGATCTTTATTGCAAACGCCTGCTATCTGGGCTCCTACGGCAACGCCGCCAACACCGTTGTGTTCCCCCTGACGGTGGTGGCTCTGGCCATCGCCGTGATGATTGGTGACGGTTGCTGCGCCCTCGTCAGCATCAGCCTCGGGCAGAACGAAGTCCCCAAGGCGAAGCGGAGCGTCGGCAACGCGGTAGTGATGTGTCTGGTCAGCAGCATTGTGTTGGCGGCGCTCTATCTGATTTTTGAGGATCTGCTGCATTTCCACGGCAGACACGCCATGGAGCGGCAGCTGGAGCGGGAGGCTGTGGGCACCAATATCCAGACCATTTCTTCGGTGCGGGGCAGCTCCAGCCACCACAATAATCCCTTCCTGATCCTCTGCCGGCAGGATGCAACGGAAACCAGCGGTGCCTGCTACGGGGTGATGATGGTCTATTCCGGCAGCTACCAGATGGACGTGGAGCGCTCTCAGACCGGGCTTGTCCGGGTAGTGAGCGGCATTCAGGAGGAACGCTTTGCGTGGAACCTGAAGCCGGGCGAGACCTTTGACACCCCGGAGGTGATCCTCTCCTTTGCGGCAGAGGGTCTGACCCCGCTTTCCCAGCAGTACCACCGCTTTTTGCGGCGCAACATCTGCCGCGGCCCATGGAAGGACAAACGCCGCCCGGTGCTGATCAACAACTGGGAGGCCACCTATTTTGATTTCAACACCGAAAAGATCGTAAAGATAGTCCCATTTTGAGGCAACGTCTGGACGTAAAATTGCGAGGGAATTATCAATACTTGTCAAATATCCTAAGATTTGCGGGCGGTCACGTTCGATATTTACATCGATTTGACTGTGAATATGTCGAGGATCTGTTCGAGTCCACATATTGGAGGAAGCATCTATAGAATCGAGAATGACTTTAAGGGCGGTTTCGAGTTCGCCTGTCTTTTTGACTTTTGAAATGGTATAAACCACATCAGCAGTTTGCGCATTGTCAACCCAATTGCGAGTATTCTTCTCTTTGATACGGATGAGCTTCACATGATTTTCTTGACATAATTTATATTTGCGGATGTCCCGTTCATACTGCTCATCCGATTGGTGCCAGTTTGCACCATCAAACTCAATTCCGGTATGAATAGAGGGAATATAAATATCGAGTTCCATAGAACCCAGAAAAACGGGTTTGTATTTGTTGATAGCATCGGAATAGAGCTTATGAACGTAAAAGAAGGTAGCCTGCTCGGGGAAAGAGGTTTGGACTCTTAAATTGCAAATAGGGCATCAAAATCCAGTATAATTAAAAAATTAGTCAGCAGGGTTTGGGGCAGGCACGCCCCAACAAGATCACTTCGGAAATGCAGGTGCATTGAAGAAGTGAAGTCCCGGTGGAACACAACATTTTCAAGAATTGAAAATTTGTGGCCACGGGACGGTTCTTGCCCTCTACCGCTGCGCTCAAAACGCATTTTCAACAAATGTTTCTGAATTGTTAAGACGCAAAAATAAGTAGAGGTGGTGCTGCTCATGTAAGGGGGTCACCGTTTGCGCCGAACGAAGTTCCTGCCCCTGTTTTGCAGCGGCGTTGGCGGAAAAGCCGGTATCACGTTCGGACGGCTCATGAAATTTTCAAGGTGCAGATTTGCGTTTGCAAGCGCAGCGCAGCAATGAAAGCCCCAGTGGGGCTTTTAAGCAACGGAACGGTCTTGCGCAGCAAGATGGAGGTGCCTCGCCCCGATAAGTTCCCAGAAAAGAAAAATACCGCCCACGCAGTACAGGCGAAGGATTTTGTCGGGTGAAACAGACGGCAAAATAAATCGGGTGTGTTGCGGGGCGGTACGTTCTTTCCGGGGTAATCATCCGCTGAAAGTGGTGGTTATCACGGTGAGAACCACCACTTTTCGGCAGGATTTGGAATAAAGGGTAGCATGGAAGTGTAGGCACGTCAAGATAGTTTTGGGGAATTCATTGCGGTAAAGCAGAAAAGTAAGACTTATGCTGCTGATTTGGTCTTAGAACAGTAAGCATAAAACAAAAAGAGCGCAGACATTTATCGACTGCGCTCTTTCCAACATCCTGTACAAAAGAAAATGCAGGCGACGTCAGTGACGGCCCCTGCACAAAAGATAAATCTTTTTAATATCAAATATATTATATGCGTATCAAATCAGATTGTCAACAACTTTTTTCAAAAAATCAAAAGATGTTGCGACCAATTTATTTCCTGTCGGACCGTCAAAGTAATCCATATGCTTTTGCAAACGGCCATGAATCAGCTCTGATAGTTGCGCCATCCGCCGCTTTTTGACAGAAGGGCTTACAATTTTTGTATAAGCGTACAGTAAACAGACGATTTCAAACATCGGGCGGCTTGTCAGCTTGCTACGGCGTTCACCTGCTGAAATGTTGTCAAAGGAGGCGACAAATGCCGAAACTTCAGGCGATGGTTTTGTCGTGCTTGTCCGAGAGAGTACATTCAGAAGGCAGTTATTATGTGCACAAGCATTGCGCAGACTTTTGACTGGGTTCAGAACACGTTGATTCATCAGCGGCTTGAACTGCGGGTTCCGCTCGGCATAAAAGCGGTACAATCGCAGAAATTCTCCAAAACCGATCAGCTCTTCCAGAACCCATATCGGGCAATCAATGGAATAGATTCGCGTTGTAAGATACGACTGTGTTCCCTGAGCGGAGAATACTGAACAGACTCCGATAAATATGCAAATTCGAGATTGATGTACTTACCCTCATTCGGACCGGCAATGTGCTTCGGATAGTTTTTGCGATAGGAAGCTGTCCGCAAATAATTGTTTCGCCGTGAAAAATATTCAACGGCCTGTTCTTCTGACATGATATTAAACTGGATTCCCTTTTCGTCCCGGAGCATCTGCACCAGTTCTACCGCTGTTTTCTTTGGCTTATTCCTGAAATTTTCGATCTTGCTCACATCCCATCAATCGTTCTTTTTCAGCTGATTCATCAATTCCTGAAAACTCTCCAGAGCGCTTTGCAGATTTTCAATAATATCTGCCGCAAGCTCATCCGGTTCGGGAAGATTATCCAAATCGGCAAGAGACTTATCCTTCAGCCAGAAAATATCCAGACTGGCTTTATCACGTTCCAGAATTTCATCTACCGTGAATCTGCGCCAGCGGCCTTCTGGATTTTCCTGTGACCATGTTTCTGTGCGTTCGTGGCGGTTTTCCGGATGATAGCATTGAATGAAATCCTGCAAGTCAGCATCCGTCATGGGATGCTGACGAAGCGTAAAGTGAACATTTGTGCGAAAATCGTAGATCCAGACTTCCTTTGTCTGACGCTCTGGGCTGGCGGGACGCTTATCGAAGAAAATCACATTTGCCTTTACACCCGGCTTGTAAAAAATGCCAGTTGGCAGGCGGAGAATGGTGTGCAAGTCCGTGGTGTCCAATAGCTTTTTACGGATGATCTCGCCTGCACCACCCTCGAATAGAACGTTATCCGGTACAACAACGGCCGCCTTTCCGGTCGGCTTCAGAATCGTATTGATATGCTGGATAAAGTTGAGCTGTTTATTTGAGCTGGTCGTCCAGAAATCCTGCCGGTTGTAGACAAGATCCTCTTCTTCCTGCTCCTCTTCTTCATTGGTGAAGGTGATGGAGGATTTTTTACCGAACGGCGGGTTCGTCAGTACATAGTCTACACGATAACCCGGGTCAGACAGCAGCGCATCCCCGCGCATGACGGGGACTTTGCCGTACAGGTCACCGATATTGTGCAGATACAGATTCATCAGGCAGAGTTTGAAGGTTGCAACCACAAGTTCAGTTCCATAGAACGTTTCATTTTTCAGGAATTCTTTCTCTGTGCGGTCGAGTGCATAGTTCTTTGGGTTAGCCAAGAACGCCTGTGCAGCAAGGAAAAAGCCGCCGCTTCCACAGCAGGGGTCAGCGATCGTTTTTTTCGGCTCCGGGCGAAGACAAGCCACCATTGCTTTGATGAGCGGGCGGGGTGTAAAATACTGCCCTGCACCACTTTTTACGTCCTCGGCGTTCTTTTGCAGCAAACCTTCGTAGATCTCGCCCTTCACATCGGAGGACATGGACACCCAGTTTTCCTTGTCGATCATCTGCACCACGCGGTACAGGATGGAAACATTGCTGATTTTGTTGACGGCCCCTTTGAAGATCTGCCCTAAAATGCCGCCCTCATCGCTCAGCCGTTCCAGTATAGCGCGGTACTGATTTTCCAGCTCTGCGCCCTTAAGCGTGTTCATATCCGACCAAGTGTAACCTTTAGGGATGCCGGTTTCTCGCTTATACGGCGGGCGGGAGTATTCATCGGACATTTTCAGGAAGATCAGGTAAGTAAGCTGTTCAAGATAATCGCCGTAGGATACGCCATCGTCCCGCAGCGGATTGCAAAGTCCCCAGACTTTGGAAACGATATTAGAAGATTGTTCACTCATTCAGATTCCTCTAAGATGATTTGTTTAAGTATTTTAAAAAATTCTATAAAGTTACTAAAAGAAAATTCATTCGGATGCTGATTTACATATTCAGCAAATTTCATTTTAGGCAGTGCAAGATTGATAGAACATTCGTCATCATCAAGGCTAAAAACTCGCTCTTTGCTTGTTCCTTCAATGATAGCAATACTTTCGGATCCGCAGACGTTCTTTTTTTCGCAGAAAGCATTTAATATCTTACTATAACCATTTTTATTGAATTCTTTTCCTAGATATAAGCGACGTCTTACGCCAGAAACATCCATCTCCGTCTTGATTTCAGTATCTGAATAATAATGTTCAATGCAAATTCCTGGAGTATTCTGCCTATTTTGAGGTATTGGAAGTATTAAGGAATATGTATTATTTCCCCAATATTTATATTCTTTTTCCTTGTTTCCGAGCTTGTCGTTGGTTGCTTTTACATCGCAATCTGCGACAAAGATATATTTTCTGGTATGAGGGAGTTTTGCAGCGTTTTCACACAAAGAACAAAGAGCTACATCTCCCATTTCTAGTTTCAAACCATCCGTACCACTGTTTTTGGGTTCATACTCCAAAAACTCAAATTCCAAACCATTAAATATATCATCATACTGACTATCTTTCGATAAAGCTGAAAATGCAGTTTTCATGTGTTTCCAATCTGTGCTGCCTTCGGTGATGATAAGTGGTTTTCCTTCGGTGGGAATAGTACGAGCAAGTTCTTGAATATTACTATTGAATTTTTGTGTCTGCTTAATATAATTATATGCACGTAAAAATTCAGAAAAACACTCGACATTGATTTTTTGACCTTTCGGCATTTCGTAAACATCAAAAGCATCTTCACCTAATGTTTCTCTCATTCCAAGTAAGAACAGCGGCGAATGCGAAGTTATAATGAATTGGATTTTAGGGAACATTGCAATCAATTTTGGAAGCACTTCTTTTTGCAGTTTACTGTGCAAATGAAGTTCGATTTCATCAATCACTACAATTCCGGTGATTTCGTCTAAGTGAATGCTTTTTGTGATATCGTTATTATCTGCATAATGAATAATTGTCGCAAATATATTGAAAAGGGCAATCTGTCCGGTTGATAAAGAATCTAAAGTTGGACATATTACATTGTCGTTTTCTTTTTGTACAATACGAAATCGTGCGCCATATAAACTTCGAAAATTCAGATGGAAGTAAACATCTTTTCCGATTATTATGCTAAGTATTTTTTCAAGATTTTCTCTTGCTTGCCGCATCAGCAGAAGGTTCTCCGTTGAAATATGAGCTAACGATAATGCCCCTGCTTCACCTATAATATCCCCGCGCGAATCAGCAACCACATCAAGCAACCATTGCAAATTCAAATTTGTCACATCGTGAACTGTAATAGGATTTTTAAGATAACCATTAAAGCTCCCCTCAACCTTTGGATGCAGATAATCCGAATAGGTGTAATAAGAATCACCCAGCCATACAGGGCACTCATATCTATCCGGTCCAAAATAGCAAATTACATTTTTGTCCCAGATAGAACTAACTTGTTCAGATGATGCCTTTACTACTTTTTCGTTTCCCTCTTTGCTTCCGGAAATCGAACTAATACTAGTGCTTGTTTGTTCTTTAATATTGTCAATCGTAACATTTCCAGATTTACATATATAAATAGGAGATTCTTCATTCGGGGTTTCAACGCAATTATACAATAAAACCGAATACATATATGACTTTCCTGAATGTATTTCATTCGGCAAAATCGTTTTAAAAAAATTATGCCCCCCATTTTCTCTTGGTGTCGTTGCATTCATAAAATGCTGCTGCGCCATCTCATAAAAAGAATCAACGATATTTGACAGGATAGTTGACTTTCCTGTGCCGTTTTCACCAACAAGAATTACAGGTTTTGGTGTTCCATTGTTGTTGAATGGAAAATCGATTCTCACATCCTGTAAGGGTCCTACGTTTTTATACGCTAGCTTTTCAATATACATCTTTTTTCCCTTCAAACGCCTGTTTCAAAATACTCTGCCGCATTGCATCCGCCTGTGTAAGGATAGCATCAACCGTCTTCTCTACATTATCACAACTTGATAGTTGCTCTTCAATTTGACGTACTATGTTTGATTGTTCTTCAAGTGACGGAATCGGGATTTGAAATTCTTTGATATCGCCAACATTGATATGAGGAGAACCTGTTCCGCCTTTTGTTGCAATAACATGATTCGTTACCATTGGAGAATTCAAATAGTGCATCAGATAACGATTATTTAGTTTTTCCCCTGACCTCAAAAGCATCATTCGTTGACCCAAGCATGGATAAACATTTGATGGAATTGTACACGCTATCCCTAAAACTGAACCTTCACGACTATACAAAACATCTCCGGGCTGAGGAATTATGCGCCTATTCCGATCATTAAATGTCTCTTCACTTACATAATTGGGCGATTGCAAATCTAGATATCCACGCTTAAAATTTGTTGTCCTAAGACACAACTTTCCGTTCTTTTCCCATTTTGGCGTGGAATGCGGACAATCTACTATTTTAGCACATACATAGCCTATTTTCAGATGTGTGGAATTAGTCACTACTCTAAATGCGTCAACCAAAACCGCCTGCCGATATACTGCCAACTGCTCCTTTGTGGCCTTGAGCGTATCAACCGCCTTATCAATCTCTGAGAAAAGCTCGTCGATTCTGGAAACGATTCGGGATTGTTCATCTAATGAAGGAACATTCATTTCGATATTTTCCAAATCTCGTTTTGCAAGACTTGGAATTGTTGTCGACTTATCTAGTGCCGTAAAATTAAAATGACAGCAGAAATAGTATAAATATTTAGGAAGAAGTTTGCTACTTGGAATCAACCCAAATGCTGTATCAACATTCCAGAATGATTCATTCACAAAAATAGGGGAATTGATTGTGCCTTTTCTTCCAACAATAGTCGTTTTAGGTGGACAGAGATACTCTGTGGCATAGCCGATAATGCCACCGCTTCCATAAATAGGATATTGCCCATTCGGGTCAATAACCGACTTCTGATTTTTTCCGCTTCTTATTTCGAGTAGTTCTTTCCACTTCATTTACGCTACCAATTCCTCATTCATTTCGTCCAAAATCTCCTGATACTTTTCCCCGAACACTTGATAGAAGCCGCCCAGACCACCTTTGCTGTCGAACGGTGTGTACTCCAAATCCTCCGGCAGGATGCTCAGGGATGTGATGATATGCTCCTTGATGAGTCGCAGCCATTCCATCTGTTCTGCGGTAAAATGGACAGCGCCGGTATTACGATGGAACGTCCATTGCTTGAAGTTGTAGTTCACCCGGTCGGCGAAAGGGGAAAGGGTGTCTGCATACCCCAACTGGAAGCGAATGAGCGAAATCAAGTCGGTAATTTGCGCCAATGTGCCCTTTTTTACCTTATCCGGCTGTTTGATGGCATAGCAATCCCATAGACGCTCCACCCGTAACACCTTTGGCACAAAGCTTCTGGTACAGTTCCGTCAGGCTTTTCAGAACCATCGGACGATTTTTATATTGCTCGTTGTAGATGATGCGCAGGGCCAGAATTTCATCCTTGTTTTCCTCAATAAAATCCTTGAAGGTCGAAATCACCCGGTCGGCATTTTCCTCCCGATTCGCAGAGTATCCGGCAAACAGAACTTTATCCAGATTGACGCTGTCGATGATCTGGTCGTGGCTGCGGCGGACATTCTCAATAAAGTCACGCACTTCCGGCTTCTGGAACGGCTCAACCGCCTGCTTGATGAGCGCTTTCTGCGCCTTGGTGCTTTGCTCCGGTGTGGGAGCAGATGTCCAGTTTTCAGCGCAGGCTTTGGCATGGATGATATCCTCATCAAAGGCGTTCAATAAATCTTCAGCTACCTGCTCGGCTGACTTTCCAACCGTCTCCCGGAACTGCTTGTGTTCGCTCCGCTCCATTTTGCAGCTGAGACGAATCACACGGTTTGCAAGCGAGGTCAGCGTGTCCTCATCCCGTGCACCAAGGGCGATGTTCATCATCAGTTCCTTCATGGAAACGGTAGGCTTCCGTTCCAGTGTGCGGGTCTCGGTCTTTTTGGATTCTGTTACACCCACTGCATCCACGATTACAAAATGATCTTTGTTTTCCGTGGCAGAAGGCGTTACTTTTTGCAGGTCGTCTTTGCTCAGAACACGCGTGCCTCGGCCTTTCATCTGCTCAAAGTAATTCCGGCTACGCACATCCCGCATAAAAAGCAGACATTCAATGGGCTTCACATCTGTTCCGGTGGCAATCATATCGACCGTGACAGCAATGCGTGGGTAATAATCGTTACGGAACGAGCTGAGGACAGCCTCTGCATTCTGCACACTGTATGTGATTTTCCGGCAGAAGTCGTTGCCTTCGTCAAACTCTTCCCGGACGATCTGCACGATATCGTCTGCATGGCTGTCCGTCTTGGCAAAAATCAGGGTCTTGGGCACTTCTTTGCGGTGCGGGAACAGTTCGGTATAAAGCTTTTCTTTGAACGTGCGGATCACCGTCCGAATCTGGTCGGGGTTCACGATGTTTTTATCCAGCTGAGACTGGGTATAAAATACATCCTCGTCCATCTGTGCCCACCGCTTTTCGCGGGTCAGGCGGTCGCGGTGCTCGATCATCTGCTTCATAATGAATGCACCGTTTTTCGTGACACTGGTTTCAATCAGATAGATGTCCTCGCCGACATTAACGCCATCCAGCACGGCTTGTTCCCGCGTGTACTCGCTGACAAAGTTCTGGTTGAAGTAGCCAATCGTCCGGGCGTCCGGCGTGGCAGTCAGCCCAATGATAAACGCATCAAAATAGGACAGCACCTGACTCCAGACGTTATAAATGGAGCGGTGGCACTCGTCCACAATGATGCAGTCAAAAAATTCCGGCGGAATTTTAGCATTGTACACAACTTCTTTGGGGGCTTTGCTTTCTGCCGTGACATACTCTGCAAACGGTGTTTCTTCTGCCTTTTCGTCCAGTTCTTCCCCTTTGAGGATGGAGTACATCCGCTGGATCGTACTGATGCAGATTTGTGCATCCGAAGAAATGTAAGAGCTTTTCAACCGGTGGACGTTATACAGCTCCGAGAAATTCCGTGGGTCGTCATTGGGCTTGTATGCCAGGAATTCACGTTCTGCCTGCTCTCCAAGGCTGCGTGTATCCACAAGAAAGAGGATGCGGTTCATTCTGCCGTATTTCAATAGCCGATACGCCGCCGTGATTGCCGTAAAGGTCTTGCCTGCGCCCGTTGCCATCTGCACCAGTGCATGCGGCCGGTTATTTGCAAAAGAATCATCCAGTCCGCGAATCGCTTTGATTTGGCATTTGCGGAACCCGGTCTCATCCAGTGGCGGAAGCTGTTTCAGGTTGTTGCGAACGGTATCTGATTCATTCAGCCACCGTTTTAGCGTTTTTGGACGATGAAACGAGAAGATTTCTCTGGAGCGGCATTTTATATCCGCATAGTCGGTAAAACGCACCAATTTTCCGGTCGCTTCATAGGCAAACCGAACCCGGTATTCCTGATTCACCCATTTGAAGCGACTATTTGCATACCGTCCGGACTGCCCCTCAACATCGGTCAGCACCTCGCCCTTCTCATCTTTTTTCGCTTCTGCAACGCCAACCGGCATTCCATCAACGAACAGTGCGTAATCCACAGGTCCGGTACTGGTCGGAAATTCGCGTACTGCCACCCCAAGCGCAACAGTCAGGTTCAGTGTTTTTATATCCTGAATGACCCAACCGCTTTCCTGCAGCTTTTTGTCAATTTGTTCCCGTGCTTTTGCTTCCGGAGTCATGATGCCGCACCTGCCTTACTTCAAAACAAACGATCACTGACATCTCTATTTTACTAAGATAGCCAGAATATTACAAGTCTCTTATCCCCAGAAATCCAAGGCATTTGAACTTTAGACTATTTTTCTCGAAACCTTGCAATTATTCCAGAATTGTGGTATATACATTATACGAAACAATGCTTTAAATGAACGTTCTGCTGTTCTATGATGTATAAAGTGAGGTGTCCGCCATGACCGCCGTGATCTACGCCCGCTATTCCAGTGACAACCAGCGTGAAGAATCCATCGAGGGTCAGATCCGTGAATGCACGGCGTATGCCGAAAAGAACGGAATCACTATCGTCAAGCACTACATTGACCGTGCTGTCTCTGCCAAGACGGACAACCGCCCGCAGTTCCAGCAGATGATCAAGGACAGCGACAAGAAGCTGT
>ERZ837590.468-NODE-468-length-33068-cov-10.059946_pt1 | contig 33068 bp, 29 predicted proteins | sample MGYA00519573_ERZ837590 | MGnify/ENA primary metagenome ERZ837590 (study PRJEB31850, sample SAMEA3708820) | human gut metagenome | biome: human gut; feature: human-associated habitat; material: faeces | place: China | collected 2014 ... | reverse complement strand
TTAAAGGAAAAATGGTGCTGGGATGATCCCAGCACCTAGTTTGTCTACAGTCTGAGGAGTCAGAGAAATCTGACTCCTCTTTTAACATAATATAGCAAGAATTCTCCGTAAGCACTTAAGATTTCAATGAATTAGTGATTGGTAATTTTTGGATAAAAGCAAAGATAAGTCGGTTTAGAGAAAACAAAAGCAGTAAAATTGTAGTGATAACAGGAGGAGACGAAATTGGAAGTTAATGTAGAAATTGTATTAAGTTATAATGATGAAGAAACAGATTGGAAAGTAAAAAAAAATATTTCTAGATTCATATACAGATTAAAGAAATACAGAACAGGAAATCGATTTTCTGGAGAATATACATATAAGATTAATCAAGATTCAGAACTATATAAACAAATAATTGAATTTTATAAATCAAACAAAGAAGATGTAGAATTTATTTGTTTAAATTATGGTGTTAAAATTACAGATGAAGAATTTGAAAAGGCAAAAGCATTCGTTTTATGTTTTTCAGAATATTACTATGAAGAATACGAAGATATTGAAAATGAATATAGTGAATGTGAAAGTTGTCATAGTAAAGAAAAAACAAATAGCTTATTTTATGCACAACCGAAAGGATATATAAAAAAACATGAGAATGATTATGGGTTTGCAGGATTGGATGGAACAGGAGAGTTGTTGTTATTACCAAAACTGGTGGAGAAATTAAAAGAATCAGGAGTAGATAAAAAATATTTTCAGCCGATTATAAGCAAAAGTAAAAAGACATTAGGATATACTTTTATTACTGATAATATATTACCACAGAAAAGTTATATTGATGAAAATTATAAATTTGAAAATCAATGTGAAAAATGTGGAAGAATAAATATGACAGAAAATGAAAACATTTTCTATTTCATACCGAAAAGAATAACAGAAGAAGGAATAAACAATTTAAAGGATGTAAATAAGACATATGAATTTTACGATGAGTATAGGGAAATCGTAATAAATAAAAAGGTTGCACAAATTATAAAAGAAAATGTTCCATATGCAAAATTTTACCCTGTTATTTTAGATAACAGAAATTAAAAACAAATCAACTATTCAGGAACCACCCCGCGATTCTCAACGATCGTAGAAAACACGATCATCGTACTAGGAAAAGCAACCTTCAGCAGCACAGAATAATTTCCAGTTACACAATCACATTCCAATACATTTGGGTGTGCTCGAAGAAAAGGATAAACTTCGGGTTTTTGTGCAGGGCTGATCTCAAGACTGATATATGCTTTAATATGATAACCGAGTTGGATCGGGTCAACAGAAGCATGAAATCCAGTCAGAATTCCTTCCGCTTCCAACCGCTTAATTATTTAAAGTAAATCAAGACTTTCATTAAAAAAAGAAAAGATGAAACACAAAATTTGAACTTTAAATTTGGAAAGACAGGATTAAGGTTTACGAACATTGCATACTGTGTTAAGCTCCAACACATAAAATCTTGAAACAAAACGACAGCATGAGTAATCAGAAAAGAGGAAGACAATGTTAAGCAGAATGGAACACGATTCAATTGGAGCATTAAACGTACCAGCAGAAGCATACTATGGAGTTCAGAGTATGCGTGCAGCCACAAACTTTCAGATCACACACCGTCCATTACATCCAGTATTGATCGACAGCATCGTAATGGTCAAAAAAGCAGCAGCGATCACGAATGAAAAGTCTGGAAAACTTGACCAGCAAATCGTTCAGGCAATCATTCAGGCATGTGATGAGATTCTGGATGGAAATCTAAGAGATCAGTTTATCGTGGATGCGATCCAAGGAGGGGCTGGAACTTCTGCCAATATGAATGCAAACGAAGTGATTGCCAATCGTGCGATAGAAATCCTTGGTGGAACCAAAGGAGATTACAGCGTTGTACATCCAAACGATCATGTCAATATGTCACAGTCTACGAACGATGTAATCCCAACGGCAGGAAAGATCACTGTCTTAAAATTACTTCCACAGACGATCAAAGAACTTGAGAAATTAGAAAAAGCCATGGAAGAAAAAGAAGCAGAGTTTGATGATATCCTCAAGATGGGGAGAACACAGCTTCAGGATGCCGTTCCAATGAGACTAGGACAAAGTTTTGGAGCATTTGCACATGTCTTAAAGAGGGATATCAAGAGACTGAAAAATGTTATGGATGAGATGAAAGTCTTAAACATCGGAGCAACAGCGATCGGAACAGCGATCAATGTAGACCCTTACTATCTTGCAAACATTTCTTATGAATTAAGCAAAGTTGCAGGAATTTCATTAAAACAGGCAGATGATTCCAGCAAGACAGAATGGTTCATCCATCATGCCAGGAAAGATTAACCAAGTGATTCCAGAAGTTGTATCACAGGTTGCATACCTGATCATTGGACATGACTATACGATCACGATGGCAGCCGAAGCCGGACAGTGCGAAGAATATATTGAAAAAAGTGTTGGAATCTCAACAGCGTTATGTCCATATATCGGATATGCAAAGTCTGCTGAGATTGCAAAGAAATCACTAAAAACAGGAATTTCTGTAAAAGAGCTGGTATTAGAAGAAGGCTTGTTAAAGGAAGAAGAATTAAAAGAGATCTTAAAACCAGAGAAAATGACACAGCCTATGAGAGAAAAAGTGATGAAAGCAGTATCATAGATACAATTAGAATACGGAAAAGAATGAAAAGTAAGAAGAGGCTTTGGAGAAATTCAGAGCTTCTTTTATTGCAATATCCTCTCGTACAAGATATAATACATAAATAGAACATAAGTACGATTGGAGGATGGAGAGAATGATAATAATTCTATGTTTAGACAACAACAACGGTATGATGTTTAATGATCGAAGGCAGAGTCAGGATCGAGGCTTGCGAGAGTATATTGCGGAGATGACCAAAGGGGAGAAGGTCTATATGAATGCATATACAGAGAAGTTGTATGAAGAGATCAACGATCCGGTTGTTTGTGAAGATTTCTTACACAAGGCAGGAAAAGGGGAGACTTGTATTGTAGAGAATCTTCCATTAAAATCAGTGATAGATCAGATCGAAGAGATCGTGATTTTCCGCTGGAATAAAGTTTATCCGTCCGATCAGGTACTGGATGTGGATCTTGAGGAATGGAAACTTGCAGAAGAAGAACAAATCGAAGGTTCCACTCACGAGATCACAAAACAGATCTATCTTCCAAAACAATAAGCTAGATCAGAAAAGAATATAACAAGAGGAGAAGCAGTTGATGATGAGAGTAACAAAGAAATTATATGCCCTGCTGATCGCAGGAATGATGGCGGTATCACTGGCAGGATGCCAGAGTACAGGCAATAGCAGTAATGGTGAAAGCACACAGAACGAACAAAGCAGCAAAGGAAGTACAAATTCTTCCACCAAATCTGTATCATCTGACAATATTCCGGATTTTTCAGGGAATATGACGGTTGCTGTTGACAATAATAATCCAGATTTTACATCCAAAGATCTGACAACAAAATCCTACGAGTCTTACAGCAGACTTGACTCTGAAGGAAGATGTCAGGTGGCGGAAGCGTGTGTTGGAAAAGATATCATGCCAAAAGGAAAACGTGGAGCGATCGGTATGGTAAAACCAACCGGATGGCATACAGCAAAATACGATAACGTTGATGGAAAATATCTATATAACCGCTGTCATTTGATCGCTTACCAGCTGACCGGTGAGAATGCCAATAACAAGAACCTGATCACAGGAACAAGATCTTTTAACGTGGATGGGATGTTACCATATGAAGAGATGGTCGGTGACTATGTCCGTGAGACAGGCAATCATGTATTATACAGAGTTACACCAGTCTTTGACGGAGATGACCTGGTAGCCAAAGGGGTACAGATGGAAGCGATGTCTGTGGAAGATAAGGGCGAAGATATTAAGTTTAATGTTTTTGTATATAATGTACAGGATGGAGTGAAGATTGATTACGAGTCAGGAGACAGTGAAGCAGACAGCAGCGTGCAGGTAACAACAGAGAATTCAAAAGCAAGCCAGAAATATCACACAAACCAGAATTCATCTAATAACAGCAAAAACTACAGTAGTAACAAAAATACAACAGCAGTAAAAACAAATACAAAGACAACTGCTTCACAGAAGATCCGTGGAAATAGCAGATCAAAGGTATACCACTGCCCAGGTCAAAGAGATTATGACCGTATGGGAACATCAAAATATTTAGTCACATTTAAGAGTGAGAAAGAAGCAAAGGCAGCGGGATATCATAAGGCACAAAGATAAAAGAAAGAGTTAACGATCCATAAAGACAGACAGGAGGAAATCATATGAGTTTAAATGCAACACCAAGAGGAGACAGAATTCACATCGCATTATTCGGGAAACGAAATGCCGGGAAGTCAAGCGTTATCAATGCTATGACGAACCAGGAATTAGCGATCGTATCCGATGTCAAAGGAACAACGACAGATCCTGTATACAAGGCAATGGAACTTCTGCCATTAGGACCAGTAGTTATGATCGATACCCCGGGACTTGATGATGAAGGAGAATTAGGGGAAAAGCGAGTCAAGAAAGCAAAAGAAGTCTTGGGCAAGGCAGATATCGCCCTTGTGATCATGGATGCTACAGCTGGTATGACAGAGTTTGAAGAAGATATGATACGCTTGATCGAAGACCGGAAGATTCCTTATCTGAAAGTCTACAATAAGATGGATCTTTCCAATGCCCAAGAATGGAAAGAAGACAAAGCCTGCTTTGTCAGTGCAAAGGATAAAAAAGGGATCTGGGAGTTAAAAGAAGAGATCGGGAAACTGGTTCCAACTGATGATGACACGCTAAAGATCGTTGGAGATTTAGTCTGTCCGAATGATTTTGTGATCTTAGTCGTACCGATCGACAATGCAGCACCGAAAGGCAGACTGATCCTTCCACAGCAGCAGACGATCCGTGACCTTTTAGAAGCAGGAGCAGCCTCTATTGTTGTAAGAGAAACGGAATTAGAAAAGACATTAGAAGAGATCGGCAAGAAACCAGCATTGGTCATTACAGACTCTCAGGCATTTGGCAAAGTCTCAAAGATTGTGCCAGAAGATATCAAACTGACTTCCTTTTCGATTCTGTTTGCAAGATATAAAGGTGATCTGGAAGAAGAAGTCAGAGGAGTGAAAGCCTTGGAACATTTAGAAGAAGGGGCGAAGATCTTGATCGCGGAGGGATGCACTCATCACAGACAGTGCGATGACATCGGAACGGTGAAGATCCCAAGATGGTTAAAACAATATACAGGTAAGGATTTTGATATCCATACAAGCAGTGGAAACTCTTTCCCTGAAGATCTGGATACTTATGATCTGGTCATTCATTGTGGCGGATGTACTTTAAATAGAAGAGAGATGAAAAACCGTATCGCAAGAGTCAAAGATGCAGGTGTTCCGATCGTGAACTATGGAATCTTTATCGCGGCAACGCAGGGGATCTTAAAGAGAACCCTGGAGCCATTTGAGGAAGCCAGCAGGATCTTAAATGAGATTTAAGACGGATTGTTTCAAAAAATCAACATAAATTAACGAAAATCAATAAGACTGCTTCTTTACAAAGAAAGATAAGTTTTGTAGAATAGAAAGATAGAATTAAAACCAAATGGGAGGAAATCATGAGCAAAGTAAGAACAAGATTTGCACCAAGCCCTACAGGGCGTATGCATGTAGGTAACTTAAGAACAGCCCTTTATGCATATCTGATCGCACGTCATGCAGGCGGAGATTTTATTTTAAGAATTGAAGATACAGACCAGGAAAGACAGGTAGAAGGGGCAGAAGAGATTATCTACAATACCCTTAAGAAAGCCGGAATGAACCACGATGAAGGACCAGACATCGATGGTGGAGTCGGACCATATGTTCAGAGTGAGAGACAGGCACAGGGGCTTTATTTAAAATATGCAAAAGAACTGATCGACAAGGGAGAAGCATATTACTGTTTCTGTGATCAGGAGAGATTAGACACACTGAAAGTAAAATCAGGAGATGTTGTGATCAGTCATTATGACAAACATTGCTTAAACTTATCCAAAGAAGAAGTTCAGGCGAAATTAGATGCAGGAGTACCATATGTTATCCGTCAGAATAACCCAACAGAAGGAACAACATCTTTCGTTGATGAGATTTACGGAGAGATCACAGTGGATAATATCGAATTAGATGATATGATCCTGATCAAATCGGATGGATATCCAACATACAACTTCGCAAACGTAGTTGATGACCATTTAATGGGAATCACACATGTAGTTCGTGGTAATGAATACTTATCATCTACACCAAAGTACAATCGTTTATATGATGCATTCGGATGGGAAAAACCAGTATACATTCATTGTCCACTGATCACAGACGAAGAACATCACAAATTGAGTAAGAGAAAAGGTCATTCTTCCTTCGAAGATCTGATCGAGCAGGGATTCTTGCCAGAGACGATCGTAAACTTCGTTGCATTACTTGGATGGAGTCCAGGAGGAGAACAGGAAATCTTCTCATTAAAAGAATTAGAAGAGATCTTTGATTACAAACATATGTCTAAGACACCAGCGGTCTTTGATATGAACAAGATCAAATGGATGAATGGTGAATATATCAAAGCCATGGACTTCGACCGTTTCAAAGAACTTGCTATGCCATATGTAACAGAGACAATTCACAGAGAGATGGATTTTGATAAGATCCTTTCTATGGTGAAGACAAGAATTGAGTTATTCACAGAGATTCCGGGACACATTGATTTCTTCGAAGCAGTTCCAGAATATGATGTAGAGATGTACAAACACAAGAAGATGAAGACAACACCTGAGACTTCATTAACAGTATTAAAAGAGATCTATCCAGTGATCGAAGCACAGGAAGATTTTACAAATGATGCATTATATGAGATGTTAGTATCTTTTGCAAAAGAACATGAGTACAAGAATGGTTATGTAATGTGGCCAGTTCGTACAGCAGTCTCTGGAAAGCAGATGACACCAGGTGGAGCAACAGAATTAATGGAACTTCTGGGGAAAGAAGAATCATTAAAGAGAATCAATGATGCGATCGCAAAACTGGAGGCAGCACTTGCATAGCCAGCTGAGCAAGGCACAGAAAGAAGCAGTGATGCACAAAGATGGACCGATGATGGTACTTGCAGGACCAGGTTCAGGGAAGACACTTGTGATCACAAAGAGAATTCAATATTTGATATCGCGCTATCAGATCCCACCGCAGCGGATTCTGGTCATTACATTTACCAGAGCAGCAGCGAATGAGATGAAAGAGCGGTTTTGGCGGCTGGCAGGGGAAACCCTGCCGGTTTCTTTTGGAACCTTTCATTCTGTGTTTTTTACGATTTTAAAATATGCCTATCACTATAGTGCAGATAATATTCTGCCGGAACATAAAAAATATGACTTTATCCGTGAGATCATCACAGATCATGAGCTGGAGATTGATGATGAAGCAGATTTTATGCGTCAGATCATACAAGAGATCAGCTTAGTCAAAGGGCAGATGATCCCTCTTGCCTATTATCACAGTGGGTGCTGTGGGGATGAAGTGTTTAAAGAAATTTACCGGGCATATGAAGAAAAACTGCATGAGAACCGTTGGATCGATTTTGATGATATTTTGGTTTATACGTATGAGTTGTTAAAAGAGCGTGAGGATATCAGGAAAGCATGGCAGCAGAAGTTTCCATATATTTTGATCGATGAGTTTCAGGATATCAATAAGATTCAGTATGAGATCGTCAAGATGTTAGCAGGAGAGACAAAGAACCTCTTTATCGTAGGAGATGATGATCAGTCTATCTATAAGTTTCGAGGTGCAAGACCAGAACTGATGTTAAATTTTCCAAAGGATTTCGAGAATACCAGACAGGTGATCTTAAACCGAAACTATCGTTGCGGGGAAGAAATCGTACAGGTTGCGGAAGATATCATTTCTTATAATACAAAACGTTTTGAAAAGAAGATGCAGGCAAGAGAAGATGCTGCAAGTATGGTCGAGGTTCGTACATTTAAAGATCACTATGAGGAGAATAAGCACATCATTTACACGATCAAGGAAGAGATGGCAAAGAAGACACCGTTATCCCAGATCGCGATCCTTTATCGGACCAATCAGGGACCAAGACAGCTGATCGCTGCATTGATGGCATACAATATCCCATTTTATATGCAGGATGCAGTACCGAATCTGTTTGATCACTGGATTTCCAAAAATATCATAGATTATATGCACCTTGCAATGGGAGATCGCAAAAGAAGCACATTTTTAAGAGTCATGAACCGCCCCAAGCGTTATATCAGCAGGGAATATCTGACCGAATCACAAGTGTCATTTGATGATCTGTTAGAGAAGGTCAAAGATAAACCATGGCTTTATGAATATGTAGAAGATTTTAAGGAAGATCTTCGGATCATGAAGAATATGACTCCGTTGATGGCGATCAATTATATCCGGAAATCCGTGGGATACAATGCGTATTTAGCAGAATATGCAAGATTTCGCAAGATTCAGGAAGAAGAATTTACACAAGTATTAGAAGAACTTCAGGAGAGCGCAAAAGGCTATGATACATATGAGGCATGGTTTGATCATATCAAAGAATACACCGAAGAATTAAACCGCCAGTCAAAAGAGAATCAGAAAGAAAAAGAAGGAGTTGTGGTCAGCACGATGCACAGCACCAAAGGATTGGAATTTGAACGTGTCTTTTTGCCAGATGTCAATGAAGACGTGATCCCACATAAGAAGTCCATGAAAGAAGAAGACGTGGAAGAAGAAAGACGTTTGTTTTACGTTGGAGTTACAAGAGCCAAGAAATATCTGCACATCTTGTCAGTAAAGAAACTTTATAACAAAGACAGCAGGCCGTCAAGGTTCGTAGAAGAACTAAGAAGCCGTCAGGAGAAAAGAGGTGTTTTGCATGGAAAATAGAGCGATGCCAAGAGCAGGCGAATTTTATATGCATTTTAAAGGAAAACTTTATCAGATCGTTACGGTTGCAATACATACAGAGACAGAAGAACCATTGGTGGTCTATCAGGCAATGTATGGAACGTTTAAGACATATGCAAGACCACTTGCGATGTTCTTAAGTGAAGTCGATCATGAAAAATACCCAGATGTGCAACAGATATACCGTTTTCGGAAAGTAGAACTGTGTGAAAATTCAGAAGCAGAACTGGTTGATGAAGTGACAGCACAGGAAAATGAATGTGATGAGACAGAAGAAACAGCAGACATTGAACCACTGTTGAAATTCTTAGATGAAACAGATCTTCATGAGCGCCTGAATATTTTATTACAGTATAGAGATCAGATCACAGAAACGATGCTGGAATCCATGGGTATGGCAATGGATTGTGTCCTGAATGGAAAAACTCTGGAAGAAAAGTATTATGAACTTGACAAAGTGATCCGAACAAAACTTCAATATGAAAAAAAGCCCCGCATATAAGATGCAAGGGCTTTTTTATTAATATCATATTATTCTTCGTCTTCTAAGATCTCATCTAAGACAGCAGTGACTGTCTCATATTCTTCGTCTGTTTCAATGTTGTCAAGACTGAAAGTATCAGGATCTTCAGGGTCTTCGTTGTAACGATATAAAAGTAAAGCCCCTTCTTCGTCATCACTTTCTAAGTCTTCAACAGTGATCAATGCGATATATTCCTGATCATCTAATTCTTCTACAGAGAATAAAGCGATCACGGCACAGTCTTGTTCAGTTCCATCTTCTAATTCTAAATGTAGCACAGGAGTTTCTTCTTCAATGATATTATCTACTTCGTTAAATTCACTCATTTTGATACCTCTTTTCTTAGTCTTTTCTCCACTATACTAAAGGATCATAAAAAAAGCAAGAAAAGGATAAAAAAAGATCACTTTGTCTAAGAATTGACAAGAAAAAACAGGTATGATACGATACGAACTAATGGAGGTAAAACAATGGAAGAATATAAGTTTTTGCTGGATATCGCAATCATTCTGGCAATGACCAAGTCTTTTAGTCTTGTGTCGAAGAAGTTTAACATGCCGCCAGTCGTTGGAGCATTGATCGCGGGAATCATTTTAGGACCAGTGGTCCTTAATGTAGTGAGTCCTTCAGATTCAGTTTTAAATCTGGCTGAAGTAGGTGTAGTTGTTTTAATGTTTCAGGCAGGTCTTGAGACAGATATTGATGAGTTGAAGAAGAGTGGAATTCCTGCATTCGTCATTGCGTTATGTGGAGTATTGATCCCACTTATCATGGGAGCTGTTTTATCCGTTATATATGGAAATAATATCATGGAATCGATTTTTATCGGAGTGATCCTAACAGCAACTTCAGTAAGTATCACAGTAGAAGCCTTACAGGATATGGGACATTTAAAAGGAAGAGTCGGAACAGCAATCCTTGGGGCAGCGATCATTGATGATATCTTGGGAATCGTTTTATTATCAATTATGACAAGCCTTGGGGGAGCATCTGGATTCCATATTCAAGCAATCCTTAAGATCTTGATCCAGATGGCAGCATTCTTTGCGATTTCTATTATCGGTGGAGTCGGGATCAAGAAGTTCTTTGAGTGGCTTTCTACTTATAAGAATCCAGAGATTGAACGTCATAGAAGAAGAGTTCCGGTGTTTGCACTTGCATTTTGCTTAGCACTTGCATTTCTTGCAGAAGTGTTTGGAATCGCTGATATCACAGGCGCATATCTTGCAGGGATCATTTTATGCAGGCTCCCAGAACGATTTTATATATATAATAAGATTGAAACTTTATCGTATATGCTGATCACACCAGTATTCTTTGCAAGTATCGGTCTGAATGTAAACATTCATGGAATGACACAGACGTTGATCATCTTTACGATCATTTTATGTGTGATCGCAGTGATCTCGAAGATCGCGGGATGCGGTTTTGGAGCATTGTTGTGCAAATATACGAAGAGAGAATCTGTACAGATCGGAGCAGGAATGGTATGCCGAGGTGAAGTTGCACTGATCGTTGCACAGAAAGGAATTTCTGTTGGATTATTATCAGAAGTTTTCTTTGCACCAGTGGTTATCATGGTCCTCGTCACAACACTCTTATCACCGATCATATTAAAAATGTTATTTGCAAAATAAAAAAAGTAAAATATTTACGATACAGATAAAACAATAGAAAAGAGGCTTTAATATGATAGACACAGTCGTATCTGTAAAACTTCCAATCGGAGAGATGCTAAGGATCAAAAGAAATCGTCTGATGCCGGATGTGGTGACTGGAGAGGAGAAGAGAATCTGTCTGGTGTCTGGAATCTACGGAGATGAGCTTGGCGGACAGTATATCTGCGGAGAGATCATTCGCCGGATCAAGGCAGAATTTGAGAATCTGACAGGTATTGTCGATGTGTATCCAGCGGTCAATCCATTAGGACTGGATGCACGAACAAGAGCAGTACCAATCTCAGATATCGATTACAGCAGTGCATTTCCAGGAGACATCAATGGAGGTCTGGAAGATTATACAGCAGCTAAATTGATCGAAGATATCAAAGGAGCATCCTGTTGCATTGATATTCATTCTAGTAATATCTTTTTGCAGGAAGTTCCTCAAGTACGTTTAAATAACGATTACGATGAGACATTACTTCATCTGTCAAAATATATGAATACGGATCTTGTCTGGATCCATCCTTCTCAGACAGTGAATGAAGGAAGTTTAGCTTTCACTTTAAACCAGATGGGAATCCCAACTATGGTTACGGAATCCGGTGCAGCATTTCGTATCCGTTACGAGTACTGCCGCCAGATCATAGATGGAATTTTTTCGGTGATGGCAGAACTTGGTATCTGGAAGGGAAAGGTTCAAGGCAAAACAAAGGTTCCGTTTATCCACGAAGACCAGATCTTTTATTTAAATTGTGAATCCAGTGGATTGTTTGTTTCTTACAAGCGATTAAAGGATCCGGTAAAGAAAGGCGAGATCATAGGGATCGTACAGAATCCTTTAATGGGAGCAACGGAAGAAGAAGTGGTTGCCCCAACCGATGGTATTTTGATGACATTAAGAGAACATCCAAGTGTAACGGAAGGGTCCTTGGTAGCCAGAGTGATCGGAGGGAATGCACTATGAAAAAAGAAATCATATATTCCTCAGGAAATTACTTAAGAGATGAGTTTAAGATCGAAGGATATCTCTTTGGAAAACAAAGTGAAGGATCAGAACCAGCGGCATGTATTGTCGGAGCAATGCGTGGAAATGAATATCAGCAGTTATATATTTGTTCTCAGTTAGTCAAACGTTTAAAAGAACTGGAGAACAGTGGTGCGATCGTTGGAGATAATCAGATTCTGGTCATTCCATGTGTGAATAATTTTTCAATGAATGTCGGAATGAAATACTGGGTATCTGATAACAGTGATATCAACCGTCAGTTTCCTGGGAATTTTGACGGGGAACCAACAAGCCGTCTGGCAGCACATTTATTTGAACGGGTTAAAGGATTCCGCTATGGAATCCATTTTGCATCATTTTTCAGAAGCGGGGATTTTGTGCCACATGTGCGAATGCCTGCAACAGGAAAAGAAAGCACCAGCCTTGCAAGCCTGTTCGGGCTGCCTTATGTATTAACAAGCAAACAACGAAATTTTGATAAAAAGACATTAACTTATAACTGGCAGATCAATGGGACGGATGCATTTTCGGTATATTCTGGGGAAACAGATAATATCGATGTGAATCTGGCCAGGAAGGCTGTATCTGCCGTGCTTCGCTTCTTGACTCGAATGGGTATTTTAAAATATAATTGCCATAACGGGTATATTGCGAGTATTATAGAAGAAGAGGATCTTGTATCCGTCAAAGCAAGTGCTCCGGGATTCCTAAGACGTTTTGTGACGATCAATGAGGAAGTTAACCGAGGTCAGCTGCTTGGTGAAGTCATTAATCCATATAATGGAGAGATTTTATCAGAGATCCGTTCAACGGCAGATGGGATCATATTCTATGCCGAGGATCAGCCAACGATTTTGGAAAATGCATCTGCATTTCAGGTGATTAAGAAACTACATGAATAAATGGGAGGAAATCATGGGAGAAGTTAGAAGAGTCTATGTTGAAAAGAAAAAAGACTACGCAGTAAAAGCAAAAGAGCTGCATGCATCATTGAAGCAGTATCTTGGACTGGATGTCGAATCTGTTCGTGTCCTTGTCCGCTATGACATCGAGAATCTATCCGATGCAAGTTATGAAAAAGCACTGGTTACAGTATTTAGTGAACCACCAGTTGACGACGTGTATGAAGAGACATTACCACTTGCCGATGGGGAAATATCTTTCAGCGTTGAGTTTCTGCCAGGTCAGTTCGATCAGAGAGCAGATTCTGCACAGCAGTGTGTGAAACTGTTGAATGAGGACGAAGATGCCCTGATCAGAAGTGCAACAACTTATGTTGTAAAAGGTGACTTAACTGACGAACAGTTAGAAGCAGTCAAAGAATATTGCATCAACCCAGTTGACTCAAGAGAGGCAGCTGCAGACAAACCAGAGACATTAGTGATGGATTTTGAAGAACCAGCAGATGTTAAGATTCTGGATGGATTCAAAGATATGGAAGAAGACAAATTTAAAGAATTATATGATTCTTTAAATCTTGCTATGACATTCAAAGATTTCCTTCATATCCAGAATTATTATAAAGGAGAAGAAAAGAGAGATCCTTCCATGACAGAGATCCGTGTACTGGATACTTATTGGTCAGATCACTGTCGTCATACAACATTCTCCACAGAACTTACAAGCATTGGATTCCAGGATGGATTCTATCGTGCACCATTAGAAGAAGCATATTATTCTTACATGGATGACTTTGAAGAGATGTACAAAGACCGTGATGACAAATATGTCTGCTTAATGGATATGGCATTAATGGCGATGAAACGTCTTAAAAAAGATGGAATTCTTGACAATATGGAAGAAAGCGATGAGATCAACGCCTGCAGCATTGTTGTACCAGTAGAAATTGATGGTAAGGAAGAAGAATGGCTGATCAGTTTCAAGAATGAGACACATAACCATCCAACAGAGATCGAACCATTTGGTGGAGCGGCAACATGTCTTGGAGGAGCGATCCGTGACCCATTATCAGGACGTTCTTATGTATATCAGGCAATGCGTGTTACAGGTGCTGCTGATCCAACAGTCCCATTAAAAGACACATTAAAAGGTAAATTACCACAGTATAAGATTGTAAATGAAGCTGCGAATGGATACAGTTCTTACGGAAACCAGATCGGTCTTGCAACAGGATATGTTAATGAAGTATATCATCCAGACTATGTTGCAAAACGTATGGAGATCGGTGCCGTTATGGGTGCAGCACCTAGAAAGAACGTGATCAGAGAGAACTCTGACCCAGGAGATATCATCATCTTATTAGGTGGAAGAACAGGACGTGACGGTTGTGGAGGAGCAACAGGATCATCTAAAGTTCATACAGAAGAATCTATCGAGACATGTGGAGCTGAAGTTCAGAAAGGTAATCCACCAACAGAACGTAAGATCCAGAGATTATTCAGAAGAGAAGAAGTCAGCCGTCTGATCAAGAAATGTAACGACTTTGGTGCAGGTGGAGTTTCCGTAGCGATCGGAGAACTTGCAGATGGTCTGGTTGTAGATCTTGATAAAGTACCTAAGAAATATGCAGGACTTGATGGAACAGAATTAGCGATTTCTGAATCTCAGGAACGTATGGCTGTTGTTGTAGATCCAAAAGACGTAGATCAGTTCCTTGCATACTCTGCAGAAGAGAACTTAGAGGCTGTAGAAGTTGCTGTTGTAACAGAAGATCCAAGATTAGTACTGAAATGGAGAGGAAAAGAGATCGTTAATATCTCAAGAGCTTTCCTTGATACAAACGGAGCACATCAGGAAACAGAAGTATTTGTAGAGATCCCTCACCGTGTAGAATCTTACTTTAACCGCAAAGACGAGACAGGTACATTTGAAGAAGTGTGCAAGAATACATTATCTGATCTTAATGTATGTTCACAGAAAGGTCTCGTAGAGAGATTCGACAGCTCTATCGGAGCAGCAACAGTTACAATGCCATATGGTGGAAAATACCAGATGACACCAATTCAGACAATGGTCGCAAAACTTCCAGTATTGAAAGGAGAATGCGATACAGTCACAATGATGAGTTATGGATTTGATCCATATCTGTCCAAATGGAGTCCATTCCATGGAGCAGTTTATGCGATCACAGAATCTATCGCGAAGATCGTGGCTTCTGGTGGAGATTATAGAAATATCCGCCTGACATTCCAGGAATACTTTAAACGTCTTGGAGAAGACAAGACACGCTGGGGACAGCCGGTTGCAGCACTGCTTGGTGCATATCAGGCACAGATGGGATTTGGACTTGCATCAATCGGTGGAAAGGACAGTATGTCTGGAACATTCAACGACATTGATGTACCACCAACACTGGTATCTTTTGCAGTCGATGTAGCGAAGACAACAGATATTATCACACCAGAACTTAAGAAAGCAGGAAATCGTCTGATCCGTATCTGTATCCCAACAGATGCATACAATCTTCCAATCTACTCTGAAGTGAAGAAAGTATACAAACGTATTACAAAACTGATCAAAGATGGAATTATTAAATCTGCATATGCAATTGGCGGCGGAGGAGCTTTAGAAGCAGTTGCCAAGATGGCATTTGGTAATAAATTAGGTGTGATCTTTGATGAAGAAGTAGAATTAAAAGACTTAACAGATCCTAAGTTTGGATCATTTGTTGTTGAAATGAGTACAAGAGATGTTCATAAACTTGCGATTCCAGGATTAATGTTAGGTGAGGTTACAGACAAACATGAATTTGTATTTGGTGACGAAGTTGTAACATTAGAAGAAGCGATCGATACATGGAAGAAACCATTAGAGAAAGTATTCCCAACAAGATCTGAAGGAGATCAGAGCATCGTTGATACAACAAGACACTATACAAAAGGAAATATTTACGTATGCAAGAATAAAGTTGCAAAACCAAATGTATTTATTCCAGTATTCCCAGGAACAAACTGTGAATATGATTCAGCGAAAGCATTTGAACGTGCAGGAGCGAACGTGATCACAAAGGTATTTAAGAACTTAGATGCACAGGGAATCCGTGATTCAGTGGAAGTTTTTGAAAAAGCGATCAAAGAATCCCAGATCATCATGTTCCCAGGTGGATTCAGTGCTGGTGATGAACCAGATGGATCTGCAAAATTCTTTGCAACAGCATTTAGAAATGAAAAATTAAAAGAAGCAGTCATGGATCTGTTAAGTAACCGTGATGGACTGGCACTTGGTATCTGTAACGGATTCCAGGCCCTGATCAAATTAGGACTTGTTCCAGAAGGTAAGATCGTAGAACAGAACGCGAAATCACCTACACTGACAACAAACCGCATTGGTCGTCATATTTCCAAGGTTGCTTATACAAGAATCGCTTCTAATTTGTCACCATGGTTTAATAATGTACATGTAGATGATATCTTCAGTATACCAGTATCTCATGGAGAAGGACGATTCGTAGCAGATGAAGATGTGATCCAGAAACTGTTTAAAAATGGACAGGTAGCAACACAGTATGTTGATCTCAATGGTGATCCTACAATGAATGAAGAATTCAATCCAAATGGTTCTTACCATGCGATTGAAGGTATCACAAGTCCAGATGGAAGAGTCCTTGGTAAGATGGGACATTCAGAACGTCGTGACAGCTATGTAGGAATCAATATTTACGGACAGAAAGATCAGAAGATCTTCGAATCCGGAGTAGAATATTTTAAATAAGAGTACAAAAAAAGAACCTTGCAAGAAAAAGCAAGGTTCTTTTTTTACTGCTCTTTTGGAATAATATGAATTGTTTCCATACGGTTCTTATCAACAGAAACAACTTTAAAAAGAAAATGTTCATCTTCTGCAGTTTCGCCCTCTGAAGGCAGATGATCAAGTAGTTCGATGATATATCCGCCAAGAGAATCATAATCCTCAGAATCAAGGTCTACGTCAAGCAGATCATCAAGATCATCAAGCTTTAAAGAAGCGGATACCATATAAGATCCATCGGATAATTTTTTGAAAGTTTCTTCCTCAGAATCATCATATTCATCACGCAGTTCTCCAAAAATCTCTTCAACGATATCTTCTAGAGTAATAAGACCTGCAGTCACTCCATATTCATCCAAAACAATGGAGAAACTAACAGATTTTTCACGCATCTGTGCAAGAAGGCTTGATACTTTCTGAGTTTCATACGTAAAGAACGGCTTACGCAGAACATCTTTCAAATGAAAGATCTCGCCTCTGTGCTGGCTGCGGTAGAAATAAACATCCTTAAAATAAACAATACCAACAACATGATCTTTACTTCCTTCATAAACAGGAAGTCTAGAATAACCGGCCTCGCGGAAAATATCAAGAACTTCATCATAAGAAGCATCTACAGACACAAAAGTTACATCGATTCGCGGGATCATAATATCCTTGGCAAGAGATTCCTTAAAATCAAAAACGTTGTTTAACATATCTTTCTCAGATTCTTCGATAACGCCTTCTTCGTGGCTGACATCAACGATCGTACGAAGTTCACGTTCAGTCATGATACGTTTGGATTGTTTCGAGTCGATCCGCAAGATGATAAGGATCGCTGTAGAAAGTTTGTTGATAATGTAAACAACCGGTGTCAGTAATTTTGTGATCAGATAAATGCTGGAAGCATAGCTTAGAGCAAGTTTTGTATTATTGATCGTTGCAAAAGTCTTTGGTGTGATCTCACCAAAGATCAATACAAGTACTGTGATCACAGCAGTTGCGATTCCGGCTCCCATGCTTCCAAAGATACGAATAGCGATCGTTGTAGTAAGGGATGTTAATGAAATATTCACAAGGTTATTTCCGACTAAGACGCTGGAAAGCATCTGGCTTGGATTCTCGATCAATTTTAAAACAATAGCAGCTTTTTTATTGCCGTCTTCTGCCATGGCACGCATACTATGTGGATTGACGGTTGTAAGCGCTGTTTCTGCAGATGAAAAATAAGCAGAAAGCATTAATAAAATGATAATTGCGATTATCTGTAATATCATACTGGGGTCCAATGAAAATTCCTCCTAAAATAAATATCTGTTCATTTTTATACAGTTCTTTTCATTGTACGCAAGAAATATGTACATGTCAAGTTAGTCCTTGCCAACCATGGAAGAATATGGTATACCTATTTTTAGGAGGATTGTCATATGAGGTACTATTATGATTATAGTTTTCCAATCGGTAATTTAACGATTGAGGAAGATGGGCATGGCATTTGCGGGATATATTTTGGGACGAAGATATTAGAAGGCGAGAAGAAGAATACAGAATTGATCAGGGAAGCAGCACTGCAATTATCACAGTATTTTGATGGGCGGAGAAAGAAGTTTGACCTGAAACTTTCTTATCATGGAACAGAATTTCAGATCAAAGTATGGAAAGCATTGGAGAAGATTCCATATGGGGGAACTTGTACTTACAAAGACATTGCGGAATCAGTAGGGATTCCAAAAGGATGTCGAGCTGTTGGCATGGCGAATAACAGGAATCCGATCGTGATCGTTGTTCCATGTCACAGAGTGATCGGAATGAACGGTTCACTGACAGGATATGCAGGTGGTCTGGAAATGAAAGAATACCTGTTAGATCTTGAAAAACGTAATCAAAAATTAAAGGAAAGATATTGACAAAGATTCTCAGTTGAGATATGATACATAGGCACATTTTGCCGGAAGCACATCCGGTATGATCTTATAGATATTTCCGTGAGGGAGTAGTTAGCAGAGAATCTGTGACAGTATCAACATAATGATGAACGACATCTGGTGCTGTCTTAATTAACGAGACTCACAGACGATAAGCTTTTGTTTATAACAAGGCTTTCGTCTGTGGGTCTTTTTCATATCATAGGAAATTCCGATGGAATCCCCTATGATATGAAAAACTTACGATATGGAGGACGTTTTTATGGATTTACTTACGTTATTAACACTGGCTGTTGGATTGGCGATGGATGCATTTGCTGTTTCTATCTGCAAAGGACTGGCGATGAGAGAAAAAGTTTTGAAAAAAGGGATCATTGTTGGTTTATGGTTTGGAGGATTTCAGGCACTGATGCCAACAATCGGATTTTTCCTTGGAACACAGTTTAAAGACCAGATCACATCGATCGACCATTGGATCGCATTTGTGCTTCTTGGGCTGATCGGAATCAATATGGTCAAAGAAGCATTATCAAATGATGAAGAACAGGCAGATGATTCGATCGCAGTGAAAGAAATGTTCATGCTTGCTGTTGCGACAAGTATCGATGCATTAGCAGTTGGGATCACATTTGCCTTTTTAAATGTGCATATTGTATCCGCAGCGGCGATGATTGGAGTCTGTACTTTCTTGATTTCATTTGTAGGAGTAAAGATCGGAAATATTTTTGGAACAAAATATAAATCCAAGGCAGAGCTCGCAGGTGGCATAATACTGATACTTTTGGGATTTAAGATTCTGTTTGAGCATCTTCATATTCTCTAAAATGAAAAATTAGCTCTTTCTTTTTTATGAAAAAGAGTGTAATATAATAAAGGCAATGGCACAAGATATAGTGCTGATTGGTAGAATGACAACAAGATTTTGTGCCAGAAAATGGAAATACACAGAATCTTGTAATTTTATATAAATGAGGGAGAAACTATGAATGGTGATGTAAAAACAAAGATTATCAAGAGAAACGGTGAGGAGGTAACCTTTGATCTCGATAAGATCATCAATGCGATCACGAAGGCGAATGAAGAGGTAACAAAGATCCATCAGATGAATCAGTATCAGATCATGGCGATCGCAGAGAAGGTTGCAGATCAGGTAGCAAACTCTTCTCATGCGGTGAATGTAGAAGATATCCAGAATATGGTCGAGACAGGGATCATGGAGATGAGAGGATATGAAGTTGCCCAGAAGTATGTAAGATATCGTTTTAAGAGAGAACTGAGAAGAAAATCAAATACGACCGATGATGGAATTCTTTCTTTACTTGATAATATTAATGAGGAAGTAAATCAGGAGAATTCGAATAAGAACCCAGTGATCAATTCCACGCAGAGAGATTATATGGCAGGAGAAGTCAGCAAAGACTTAAGTAAACGTGTCCTTCTGCCAAATGAGATCATTCGTGCTCATGAAGAAGGAATCATCCATTTTCATGATTCTGACTATTTTGCACAGAGAGAACATAACTGTGATCTGATCAACTTGGAAGATATGCTTCAGAATGGAACTGTGATCAGTGAGACATTGATCGAGAAACCACATTCATTTTTTACAGCATGTAATGTGACAACACAGATTGTTGCTCAGGTTGCAAGCAACCAGTATGGAGGACAGTCTTTTACATTAGCACATTTAGCACCATTTGTAGACATCAGTCGAAAGAAGCTGCGTAAGAATGTCGTGAAGGAACGTAAAGTGATCGGAGAATCTATGGATGATGCGATCATCGACAAGATTACAGAGATGCGTCTGTATGATGAGATCAAACAGGGAATCCAGACGATCCAGTATCAGCTGGTAACTTTAATGACATGTAATGGACAGGCGCCATTTGTCACAGTCTTTATGTATCTTGACGAAGTACCAGAAGGACAGACAAGAGACGATCTGGCTCTTGTGATCGAAGAAGTCCTGAAACAGAGAATTCAGGGTGTTAAGAATGAAAAAGGAGTCTGGATCACTCCAGCCTTCCCAAAACTTATTTATGCATTAGATGATGATAACATCACACCAGATTCCAAGTATTGGCATCTGACAGAATTAGCTGCAAAATGTACAGCAAAACGCATGGTTCCAGACTATATCTCAGCGAAGGTGATGAGAGAACTGAAGAATGGTGAAGTATATCCTTGCATGGGATGCAGATCCTTCTTAACGGTTGAAGATTCCCAGAGAAATGCAGATGGAAGCCATAAGTTCTATGGAAGATTTAATCAGGGTGTTGTAACGATCAACTTGGTTGATGTCGCATGCAGTTCTAATGGAGATATGGATAAATTCTGGGACATCTTAGAAGAGAGACTGGAATTGTGCCACAGAGCATTAAGATGTCGCCATGAGAGATTAAAGGGAGCGGTATCTGATGTTGCGCCGATCCTTTGGCAACATGGAGCGCTTGCGAGACTGAAGAAAGGCGAGAAGATCGATAAGTTATTATACGATGGATATTCCACGATTTCCCTTGGATATGCAGGACTTTATGAGATGTGTGTCCGCATGACAGGCAAGTCTCATACATCCGATGAAGGAAAAGAATTTGCATTAAAAGTTATGCAGAAATTAAATGATAAATGTAATGAATGGAAGGCAGCAGAGAACATCAGCTATTCTGTATACGGAACACCAATGGAATCAACAACTTACAAGTTTGCAAAATGCTTACAGAAACGTTTTGGTATCATTCCGGGAGTTACAGATAAGAACTACATCACAAACAGCTATCATGTTCATGTAACAGAAGAGATCGATGCATTCAGCAAACTGGCATTTGAGTCAGAATTCCAGAAATTATCGCCAGGCGGAGCGATCAGCTACATTGAAGTACCAAACATGCAGGATAATATTCCAGCCGTCTTATCCGTGATGAAATTTATTTACAATAACATCATGTATGCAGAGTTAAATACAAAGAGTGATTACTGTGAATGTTGTGGATACGACGGAGAGATTCAGATCAAAGAAGATGAATCAGGAAAACTGATCTGGGAATGTCCAAACTGTGGAAATACAGATCAGGATCATATGTTTGTTGCAAGACGTACTTGTGGATATATCGGAACACAGTTCTGGAATCAGGGACGTACACAGGAAATCAAGGATCGAGTCCTTCATTTATAAAACGCGATGACAGAGGAGATCATATGCACTACGGAGAAATTAAAAAATGTGATATTGCGAATGGACCAGGAGTCAGAGTCAGCTTATTCGTATCAGGCTGCAGAAATCATTGTCCAGGATGCTTTAATAAGGAGACATGGGACTTTTGTTATGGAAAGCCATTTACGACGGAGACAAAAGATCATATCATGGAATTGTTAAAGCCAGATTATATTGAAGGTTTTTCGCTTCTTGGAGGGGAACCATTTGAACCGGAGAATCAGGAAGAACTGGTCAGATTATTAAAAGAGATCAAAGAAAATTATCCAAAGAAGAATATCTGGTGCTATACAGGATATACGTATGACAAAGATTTGCTCGAAGGTGGTAAAGTATACACACCGTTTACGGAAGAGATGTTATCTTATATTGATACGCTGGTTGATGGACAGTTTATCGAATCCCAGAAAGATATCACATTAAAATTCCGAGGAAGTGCAAATCAAAGAATTTTAGATCTGAATGAAAAATAGACGAGAGAGATGTAGTTTTTTACACTGCATCTTTTTCTTTATCATCTGGAAGAGAAGCTCTTGACAGACTGTGCTTTATATTATAGTCTATGTATAACAAAATATCATAGATAAGTTGTAAATTTCGAAAGAGGAAAGAAGGGTTGCACAATGATACTGGAGATTGATTTCAATAGTGACGAGGCAATCTATGTACAGTTAAGAAATCAGATCATTATGGGAATTGCATGTGCAGAATTTGCTGATGGAGAATCACTTCCATCTGTCCGTCAGTTAGCACAGGTGCTTGGAGTGAACATGCACACGGTGAACAAAGCTTATGCGATCTTAAGAGAAGAAGGATACCTGAAACTAGACCGAAGAAAAGGTGCAGTCATAAGTGTTGAAACTTTGGAAAAACAGCAGGAATTAGCAAGCATTCAGGGAAATTTAAGGATGTTAGTTGCGGAAGCTGTCTGTAAAGGAGTTACAGAAGACGAGATGAACCGGTTGATTCATGATATGTACCAGAAATTAGACAGAAAGTAATAACAGGAGGAATTATGAACCGATTACCATTTACAAAATATGCCTCCAAAGCATTGAATGAAGGACGAGAGATTGCTGGATATCTTGGATTTAAAGATGTCAGCAGTATTTTTGTTCTGCTAGGACTTTATGGGGCAGACGGATCTCTTGCAAGTGAAGTGCTCAAGATGCACGGAGTGACAAGAGAATTAATAGAAGAAGCGATCAAAGAGAAGTCAAAGATGCCAAAAGACCGAAGAAGAACGGTAATGGATACTCCGAAGACAGAATACCTGTTAGAAATTGCAGGAGAACTTGCAATGAAATACGGGTGTGAAGCGATCGGATCAGAACATATCTTGATGGCGATGATCAAAGATGGAGATAATGAAGCATTCCGTTTTCTGGAAGATCATAAGATTTCATCCGAAGGAATCTATACAGACATTTTAGTTACTGCAGGAATTGATTTCAGAAGTGCGAAGAATGAATATAATGAAGCAATCTCTGATGGTGGTGATATGGAAGATGGAGCAGGAGAATATATGCTGCTTCAGTATAGTACAGATCTGACAGAGAAAGCAATGCTTGGGAAGCTTGATCCGATGATCGGACGTGAAAGTGAGATGGAACGTCTGATGCAGATCCTTTGCAGAAGGACAAAGAATAATCCATGTCTGATCGGTGATCCAGGGGTTGGTAAAACAGCGATCGTTGAAGGCCTTGCACAAAGGATCGCCGAAGGCAATATGCCAAGAATTCTTAAGAATAAGAGGATTTTGTCCTTAGACCTTACGAAAGTGATCGCTGGAACGAAATTCCGTGGAGAATTTGAAGAACGAATGAAACGTATCGTAACCGAAGCAACACAGGATGATTCTATTATTTTGTTTATCGATGAGATTCATACGATCATTGGAGCTGGAGGTTCTGAGGGAGCTATGGATGCATCTAATATCTTAAAACCAGCATTGGCAAGAGGAGATTTTCAGCTGATCGGTGCGACAACGAGTGAAGAATATACAAAATATTTTGAAAAAGATGCAGCATTAGTTCGAAGATTCCAACCAGTCAGAGTGAAAGAACCAACCGTAGAAGAAACGATCACGATCTTAAAAGGGATCAAACATCGTTTTGAAGATTATCATAGGATCCTGGTATCAGAAGATGTGGCAGAGGCAATTGCCTCTCTTTCTGATCGATATATCAGTGATCGTTTTCTGCCAGATAAAGCCATTGATCTGTTAGATGAAGCCTGTGCAAGGAAACGAATGGAACAGCTTGGAAGTCATGCAGGTTTCAAGAAAGAACGCAAGGAGATCAGGGAGATTATAGAGAAGATCGAAGCAGCGCTTTCTGATGGGGATATTACAGAAGCAAGAGAACTTAAGAAAGAGAAGAACAAACTTGAGAAATCTCTGGAACGTAAGATGAAGAGAAATCAGAAGAAGCAAAATGAGATTCCAGAATTGACAACAGAGGATGCCGCAGAAGTCGTTTCTTTATGGACACAGATTCCAGTAACACAGCTTACAAAGGGAGATATGGAACGATTAAGACATTTAGAGAAAGAACTTCACAAACATGTGATCGGGCAAGATGAAGCGGTCAATGCAGTTGCCAAAGCTGTGAAGAGAAGCAGAGTTGGTCTTAAGAGTCCAAACCGTCCGATCGGATCATTCTTATTTTTAGGGCCAACAGGAGTTGGTAAGACAGAGCTGTCAAAGACATTAGCAAAAGCTTTATTTGGAAGAGAAGAAGATCTGATCCGTGTGGATATGTCTGAATATATGGAGAAGCACAGTGTATCAAAGATCATCGGATCTCCTCCAGGATATGTTGGATTTGGAGAAGGCGGACAGCTGAGTGAACAGATTCGAAGACATCCTTACTCTGTCCTTCTTTTTGATGAGATCGAAAAAGCTCATCCTGATGTATTTAATATCCTGCTTCAGGTATTAGATGACGGACATATTACAGATTCCAATGGAAGAAAAGTCGACTTTAAGAATACTGTTATCATTATGACTTCCAATGCAGGTGCAAACCGTATCATTGCACCAAAACATTTAGGATTTTCTATGGATGATACAGATAAAGCCAAGACTCATGAACGTATGAAAAAGGGTGTTATGGAAGAAGTGAAACAGATCTTTCGCCCTGAGTTTTTAAATCGAATTGATGAGACGATCGTATTTGCCGTCCTTACAAAGGAAGAAGTTAAGAAGATCGCAAAATTATTTATGGATGAATTGAGAACCCGTTTATTAAATGAACATCAGATCACATTAAAGATCACATCTGGTGCGATGGATCTGTTAGCAGATAAGGGATATGATGAGAATTATGGGGCAAGACCATTAAGAAGAATCATCCAGAATGAGATTGAAGATGTACTGGCAGATAAGATCCTAGAAGGAACACTTACGAATGGACAGACGATGACGATTGGTAAAAAAGATAAAAAACTTACTTTTTCGGTAAAGGAAAACTAGTAAATAATACTGAAATATATTATAATATACATACGACGACCGAAACATATATTAGGAGGAAAAGACAATGGCAGTGGTAACTGAATTATTCCGCAGCGAAGACAATGGAACACTTAGCTTTGGTGACTATACATTAGCACAGAAAGCGAAGAAAGGAGATATCCAGTTTGAAGGAGATATCTATAAGATCAAGACTTTCAAGACAATGACAAAACTGGACAAGAACGGACAGCTGATCTTTGAATCAGTTCCAGGTTCGGCAGTACATAACTTTGTTGCAACAACAGATGGAGTTGCATTTGAGATTGAATCTTCATCTGATGTCCAGGTTACTTTAGAAGTAGAAGCCGGACAGGAATATAAAGTTTTTATTGATAATACGAATGTAGGAATGATGAAAGCAAATCTTGGAGGAAAACTAACTCTGAGTGTTGAGTTAAGCGAGGGAACAGCAGCAGCTGTTCGTGTAAAGAAACAGTAGTAACATAAAGGAGCACCAATGGCAAAACAAAAGACAGTTTATTTTTGCAGCCAGTGTGGTCATGAGTCTTCCAAGTGGATGGGGCAGTGTCCTGCCTGTAAGCAGTGGAATACTTTTACAGAAGAGAAAGTTACAGAAACGAAAAAAGGAGGGGCGAAGTCTTTAAAGACTTCTGCCTCTCCTATGAATATATCCGAGGTAACAGTAGAGAATGAAGAGCGGATTCCAACAGGGATTCATGAACTGGACCGTGTGTTAGGCGGCGGGATCGTCAAAGGTTCCCTATCGTTGGTCGGAGGAGATCCGGGAATCGGGAAATCCACGTTATTATTACAGGTATGCAGGAATCTTGCGAACAGCAAACGTAAGGTTTTGTATATTTCTGGGGAAGAATCTATGCATCAGATCAAGATGAGAGCAGAGAGGATCGGAACATTTGAAGAAGAGATGCTTCTGTATTGTGAGACAGATCTTGATGCGATCACGAATGCGATCTTAAAGACGAAACCAGAATTTGCGGTGATTGATTCGATTCAGACAATGTACAGCGAGGATCTTTCCTCGGCAGCAGGCAGTGTGTCTCAGGTAAGAGAAGTGACTGCAGCGATGATGAGAGTTGCGAAAGAGAATAATATCGCAGTTTTTATCGTAGGACATGTGACCAAAGAAGGAGTGGTTGCAGGACCAAGAACACTTGAGCATATGGTAGATACGGTCCTTTATTTTGAAGGGGAAAGAGAAGCGGCATACAGAATCTTAAGAGGTGTCAAAAACCGTTTTGGATCCACGAACGAGATCGGTGTGTTTGAGATGTGTAACAATGGACTTGTAGAAGTGGAGAATCCGTCAAAGATGATGCTTAATGGAAGACCCCTTGATGCGTCAGGATCCGTTGTTGTATGTTCCATGGAAGGAACCAGACCGATCCTGATTGAGATTCAGGCATTGGTATCACCAACAAGCTTTCAGATGCCGAGAAGAACAGCGGTTGGAATTGATTATAACAGGGTGAATCTTTTGATGGCAGTGCTTGAGAAGAGAGTTGGACTGCAGCTTGGCGGCTGTGATGCGTATGTGAATCTGGCTGGAGGTATGAAACTTGGCGAACCAGCGATCGATCTTGGTATTATTATGGCAATCGCATCGAGTTATAAGAACCGGCCGATTTTAGAAGATACGATCATTTTTGGAGAAGTTGGTCTGGTAGGAGAAGTAAGAGCCGTATCAGGTGGAGAAGCAAGGATCAAAGAAGCACAGAAACTAGGATTTAAACGATGCATTCTGCCTCAGGCGAATGTAGATCAGATCAAGGTCCAGACAGACATGAGACTTGTAGGAGTTTCAAATGTCATGGAGGCATTAGATCTTATATAGAAGGATTATCTGTATTTCACAATGATACAGAAATTATATGATTGCAAGTGTATAGAAGATACATTATAATCAGAATAGAAAAAACTATATGGAGGAAGACATGGAAGAAACGATTTCTAAGAATTTTATCGAACAGATCATAGAAAAAGATATAGAAGAAGGGCATTGCAAGAAGGTAGTTACAAGATTTCCACCAGAACCAAACGGATATCTTCATATCGGACACGCAAAATCCATCTTATTAAACTATGGACTGGCTCAGGAATATGGCGGAGATTTCCATTTCCGTTTTGATGATACAAACCCAACAAAAGAGAAGGAAGAATATGTAAATTCTATTAAAGAGGACGTAGAATGGTTAGGAGCAGATTATCACGAACATATCTATTATGCTTCCAACTACTTTGACAAGATGTATGAATGTGCAGAATTCCTGATCAAGAAGGGAAAAGCATATGTCTGTGATCTGAATGCTGAACAAATCAGAGAATACAGAGGAACTTTAACAGAACCTGGAAAGAACAGTCCATACCGTGACCGTACACCAGAAGAGAACTTACAGTTATTCCGCGAGATGAAGGAAGGAAAATACCCAGATGGAAGCAAAGTTCTTCGTGCCAAGATCGATATGACATCTGGAAATATCAACATGAGGGATCCAATTCTTTATCGTATCGCAAGAATGGAACATCATAATACAGGAAACAAATGGTGTATTTATCCAATGTACGATTTTGCTCATCCATTAGAGGATGCATTTGAAGGGGTAACACACTCTATCTGTACATTGGAATTTGAAGATCACAGACCACTGTATGACTGGGTTGTTAACGAATGCGAATTTGAGAATCCACCAAAACAGATCGAATTTGCGAAGTTATATCTGACAAATGTTGTTACAGGAAAACGTTATATCAAGAAACTGGTAGAAGATGGAATCGTAGATGGATGGGATGATCCACGTCTGGTATCATTATCAGCACTTAGAAGAAGAGGATATACACCAGAATCCATCAAGAAGTTTATGGAACTTGTCGGAGTTGCAAAGAGCCACAGCTCTGTAGATTCAGCGATGCTTGAATACTGCATCCGTGATGATCTGAAATTAAAACGTCCACGTATGGCAGCAATTTTAGATCCGATTAAACTGGTGATCACAAACTATCCAGAAGGAGAAGGAGAACTCGTTGACGTTCCAAATAATCAGGAAAACGAAGAGATGGGAACAAGACAGGTACCATTTTCAAGAGAATTATATATCGAACGAGAAGATTTCAAGATTGAGAAGCCTAAGAAATACCGTCGTTTATATGTAGGTAATGAAGTGCGTCTGATGAATGCATATTTTGTGACATGTACAGGATATGATGTAGATGAGGACGGCAATGTAACCTGTGTATATGCGACATATGATCCAGAATCCAGAGGAGGAAACAGTCCGGATGGAAGAAAGGTCCGCGGAACGATCCACTGGGTATCTGTACCAACTGCGAAAAAAGCAGAAATTCGTCTGTATGAAAATATTGTAGATGAAGAAAAAGGTGTATATAATGAAGATGGAAGTATCAATGTGAATCCAAATTCACTGACTGTGATCAAGGAAGCATATGTAGAACCTGAGTTAGAGAAATATGATAAGGAAGACAGTTTCCAGTTTATGAGAACAGGATATTTCTGTTTAGATTCCAAAGATTCTACAAAAGAACACATGGTATTTAATAGAATCGTAAGCTTAAAGAGTTCTTACAAACCAAATTAATCAAATTTGCCGTAACAGACAAGATGTGATGAGAGAGAAGAGAGGAAAGTTGATGAAGGTAATCGTGGTATCTCATGGAAGTTATGCAAGAGGACTTGTGGATACAGCACAGATGATCGCAGGGGAACAGGAAGACCTTGAGGCATTTGGGCTTGAACCAGAAGAATCAGTGGATACTTTGAGAGAGAAGATTAGAGAGAGTATTGAACAGACATCAGAAGGAGAAGAAGTTCTTATATTAACAGATCTGTTTTATGGAAGTCCGTTTAATACGGTAATTTCTTTAATGTCAGAATACGATCTCTACCACGTAACTGGAATCAATCTTCCGTTGATGATGGAAGTAGTTATGGGACGTTACGCGGGAAAGAGTGCACAAGAGGTGTGCAAAGATCTTCTTAAGGCAGCGCCAGAGACAGTGAAAGATGTGCGTGAATTATATAAGGAGGTAGAAGAATGAAAAACATTGTATTAGCGAGAGTTGATGACAGGCTCATACATACGGAGATTTTGACATTATGGGTGCCGGAAGTCAGAGCGAACAGGATCATTATTGTAGATGATGTTGTGGCGAAGGATAAATTCCGAAGCAAAGTGATCAAAGAGATGGCGCCCCAAGGCCTTATAATTCATGTATATGGGATCGATCGTGCAACGGAGAAATTAAAAGAAGCCCCATCCTTTGATGGAGAGCGGGTGATCGTAATTGCAGAATCCCCACTGGTATTTGAAGAATTGATCAAACGAGGGATCAAGATCAATCAGCTTAATATCGGAGGTATGGGAATTCGTGGGGAACGTAAAGCAGTTGCAAGAAGAGTTGCGTGTGATACCATGGAGATGGAAGCTATTCATGAACTGATCAAAAAACATGTACATGTATATTTCCAGACAGTTCCAACAAGAAGTTCAGAAGAAGCAAAAAAATACATCAAAGAATAAGTAAAATACCAAAGAATGCAATCTTAGTTTATAGAATTTTTATAAAAAGGGGGTTGCATTTTTTTTGTCTGGTGTTATACTAAAGAACATAGAGTTAGCACTCGATATGAGTGAGTGCTAACAAAAGATAAAAAGAACAATAATTCTAATATATTTAGGAGGTAATATCATTATGAAGTTAACACCATTAGGAGATAGAGTTGTATTAAAACAGCTGGAAGCAGAAACAACAACTAAGTCAGGAATCGTCCTTACAACAGCAACACAGGAAAAACCACAGGAAGCAGAAGTTGTTGCAGTCGGACCTGGAACAGAAGATGTGAAGATGGAAGTTTCTGTAGGACAGAAAGTTATTTATTCTAAATATGCAGGAACAGAAGTAAAATTAGAAGATGAAGAATTTATTATCGTAAAACAGAATGATATTTTAGCAGTTGTAGAATAGTTTTATCACATCACATAGTTATTTGATTTAATCAAGGAATTAGTCGGAGGTAATTAAGATCATGGCAAAAGAGATTAAATACGGAATTGAAGCAAGAAAAGCACTGGAAGCAGGAGTTAACCAGTTAGCAGATACAGTAAGAGTTACAATCGGACCAAAAGGACGCAATGTTGTATTAGACAAATCTTTTGGTGCACCGCTGATCACAAATGACGGTGTAACGATCGCAAAAGAAATTGAATTAGAAGACCCATTTGAGAATATGGGAGCTCAGGTAGTCAAAGAAGTAGCAACTAAGACAAATGATGTTGCCGGAGATGGTACAACAACAGCTACAGTTCTTGCACAGGCAATGATCAACGAAGGAATGAAAAACTTAGCAGCAGGAGCAAACCCAATCATTCTTCGTAAAGGAATGAAGAAAGCGACAGAAGCAGCTGTTGAAGCAATTGCTGAGATGAGTAGCAAAGTTACAGGAAGAGATCAGATCGCGAAAGTAGCAGCAATCTCTGCAGCAGACGAAGAAGTTGGAGAATTAGTAGCAGATGCTATGGAAAAGGTATCTAACGACGGAGTTATCACGATCGAAGAATCTAAAACAATGAAAACAGAATTAGATTTAGTAGAAGGAATGCAGTTTGATCGTGGATATTTATCAGCATATTTCTCAACAGATATGGAAAAAATGGTTGCTGAATTAGATGATCCATATATTCTGATCACAGACAAGAAGATTACTAATATTCAGGAAATCCTTCCATTATTAGAGCAGATTGTACAGAGTGGTAAGAAATTACTGATCATTGCTGAAGATATCGAAGGTGAAGCATTAACAACATTGATCGTTAACAAATTACGTGGAACATTCTCTGTATGTGCAGTGAAAGCACCTGGATATGGAGACAGAAGAAAAGCAATGCTTGAAGATATCGCTATCTTAACAGGTGGTACAGTGATCTCTGAAGAAGTTGGTCTGGAATTAAAAGACGCAACATTAGATCAGTTAGGACGTGCAAAATCTGTCAAAGTTGAAAAAGAAAACACAGTCATCGTAGACGGTGAAGGAGATAAAGATGCAATTCAGGCACGTCTTGGACAGATCAAAGCACAGATCGAAGAAACAACATCTGAATTCGACAAAGAAAAATTACAGGAAAGATTAGCTAAATTATCTGGTGGAGTTGCAGTAATCCGTGTTGGAGCAGCAACAGAAACAGAGATGAAAGAAAGCAAATTACGTCTGGAAGATGCCTTAGCAGCAACAAAAGCCGCTGTAGAAGAGGGAATCATCTTTGGTGGAGGATCTGCTTATATCCATGCATCTAAGAAAGCAGCTGAGAAAGTAGCAGACTTAGAAGGAGACGAGAAAACAGGAGCAAACATCATCCTCAAAGCATTAGAAGCACCATTATTCCAGATCGCAGTCAATGCAGGTCTTGAAGGAGCTGTTATTGTCAACAAAGTAAAAGAAGCAGAGATTGGAAAAGGATTCGATGCATTACATGGAGAATATGTAGACATGGTAGAAAAAGGAATCATCGATCCAGCCAAAGTAACAAGAAGCGCATTACAGAATGCAACATCCGTAGCTTCTACATTATTAACAACAGAATCAGTTGTTGCGAATATCAAAGAAGAAGCACCAGCAATGCCAGCAGGAGCACCAGCCGGAATGGGAATGATGTAGAGACATTGAGCACTTAGAGAAAGCAAGCCAAAGGCGTAGCTTGAACTTAGTGCGAAAGTCCGTCCCGAACCTTAGCGAATCCGAGCCACAGGCGAAAGATGAGCTTAGTTGAGTGGGCGTCTACAGGGAGCGAAGCGACTCAAAGACTAAATATCAAAAATCCTACAGAAATTCGAATGAATTTCTGCAGGATTTTTTTTCTCCATAAAAACTAAAATCGATACGTATTCCCTTTCTTCCAAACCACCCAATATTCCACATTCGCACAATCATCCACGATCGGAATCCTCTTCCGATCATTTAAAATCTCATCCGGATAAGAAGCATAATTCGTAGAAAAACAAAACAAAGTCGAAGATTTCACCAATTATAACCATTCAGATCATGAAATGTAAGTTTGTCATAAGAACAAAGACTATGCCCAAAAGGAATACAAACCGACAAATGTTCTGTAAAGAAATGTGTGGTACATAAATCATCCTTCTGATATTCAAAAGGCAAAAATTCCAATATCAATCTGTCCAGTTTCAATATGCTTGATCACCTGATCAATCTCACAGATTGAAGATGAGATTATGTTATCAGGATAATAAAAAGAAATGTTAGGAGACAGCAGCCAAAGCGGTGCAGGTGCACAAGACGCAATTGTAATAGAACGTAGCTTCCGGTCAAATTCCTGAACCATATAAACTATATTTTGTTCCGTTTTTAACATAATATAGCAAGAATTCTCCTTCCTCTACAGGTGGGAGATGAATTGCATAAAAACAAAAAGAACACTTGTTCGATAGTGTGGTCTATGGTATAATAGAACCATGACATTAATCATGTGCATGTAATGTTCCGTGCGCAGCCGAGAACAGAACTTAGTAAATTTATCAATGCTTATAA
>ERZ837590.465-NODE-465-length-33264-cov-14.503448_pt1 | contig 33264 bp, 24 predicted proteins | sample MGYA00519573_ERZ837590 | MGnify/ENA primary metagenome ERZ837590 (study PRJEB31850, sample SAMEA3708820) | human gut metagenome | biome: human gut; feature: human-associated habitat; material: faeces | place: China | collected 2014 ... | reverse complement strand
GGGGGGGGGGGGGGGGGGGGTATGGTATAATAAAATCACCGAGACACACCCCACGATTGGAGGTAGCGACGATGAAAACTGCAAAACGACTCCTTGCCCTTGCCCTCGCGGGCGTGATGGCGCTGGCCCTGCTCACCGGATGCTCGGACAGCCGCTCCAAAGCCAAGCAGGTGGAAGAGTGTTTCCGTTCTCTAATGAAAACGAGACAAAATGTTGACTATCAGAAGGACGAGACGCTGGACAAAAAGCTCGAGGCCATCGCACAGCAGTTCCAGCCGGACTGGCTGGATAATAGAACGGGTGGGCTGACCGAGCATGCACGCACCATCATTATAAATGAATTGAGGGGCTATCTGTTGACAGGCAGCGTTTGGCTTTGGTATGGAGAAGTGAAGCCGGGCCAGAGCGCGCTGGCGCAGGCGGAGAGTATGAAGTACAGCCAGGGGGATAGAGATTGCTCTGCTAGATTCCGGCATACCGACTCTGCAAGCCATAGCCTTTACAATGACGGGCAAGAAGAGTGACGGCCACCGCTATTACCTTGCACTGCGAACAAACGCCACCATCAAGACCCCGCAGGGCTGACACAAAAGGAAACGACGGTGAAATGAAAAAGCCTTGGGCCTTGCGGGATGCGAAAGCCTCTCCCCTTGGGAGAGGTGGCATTGCGAAGCAATGACGGAGAGGGCAAGCCCGTTTCCCAAAAGTATTTGCACAGCGATAAGCATTGGCTTTTGTCAGAGCGATGCTATCGCTGTGCTTTTTGTTTTATGATGGCATCCTAGCCCTCTCAGTCACCTTCGGTGACAGCTCTCCCAAAGGGAGAGCCTTTGGCATGGCGGGCAGCTTTGTGCTGGACGCCTGAAGCCTTGATATAACGTAAAAGATAGTGCCCTGCTACAGAGATCCACAGCAGCTTGACAAGGGATATTGTCCCGAAGCTGCTGCCCTCTGTAGCAGGGCACTACTGTTTCCGATAAAATCAAACTTTGCTCGTCCCGCGTGGGCCTGACCGGCCTGCCAATGCCTCCCCTCGATAGGGGAGGTGGCACGCCGCAGGCGTGACGGAGAGGTTCTGTTCCGCTGCGGCTCACGGTCAGGCTCACCTTCGTACAACCTCTCAGTCTCGCTGTCGCTCAACAGCTCCCCTAGTAGGGGAGCCTCTGGCGAAGAGGGAAAGCTACGCACCCTGTCATTTGTACAAATACACCGAAAACCCCATCGGAAAGGGGCGGTCTGCGGGCAAAACGCGAAAAAATCGGTTTTCCTCTTGCCAAACGGGGCAAAACGCGCTATTCTATAGTCACAGTTTAACAATTTAGCATGGTAAAGCGGTAAAACGAAGCGCCGCTTCTGCTGAATCTGGCCGCTTCTGCTGAAACTGAGGGAGGAATTTGTATATGAAACGTCTGGTATCTGCTTTTCTGGCCGGTGCGATGGCGCTGAGCCTTGCCGCCTGCGGCGGCTCTGCATCCACTTCCACAGCTGCTTCTTCTGCTGCCGCCTCTGCCGCCCCGGCAAGCTCCGTGGCCGCTGACAGCGACCTGGCTTATATCCAGTCCAACGGCAAGATGGTCATCGGCTACACCGTTTATGAGCCGATGAACTACACCGACGCCGACGGCAACTTCACCGGTTTCGACACCGAGCTAGCTACTGCCGTCTGCGGGAAGCTGGGTGTCGAGCCGGAGTTCGTGGAGATCAACTGGGACACCAAGGAGACCGAGCTGGCTGCAAAGAGCATCGACTGCATCTGGAACGGCCTGACCCTGACCGATGACCGCGAGGAGAACATGGCCTGCACCAAGCCCTACGTCAAGAACGCCCAGGTCGTGGTGGTGAAGGACGGCACCGACTACACCTCCACCGCCGACCTCATCGGCAAGACCGTGGTGGCCGAGGCCGGCTCTGCCGGTGAGACCACCATCACCGAGAACGCTGACCTGTCTCAGGCTGATTTCATCTCCAAGGCTGTTCAGACCGACTGCCTGATGGAAGTCGCCGCCGGTACCGCTGACGCCGCCATCCTCGACCTGACTCTGGCCTCGGCCATGATCGGCGAGGGTACCGATTACGCAAACCTCAAGATGGTGGATGAGCTGAATGTCGAGGAGTACGGCGTGGCCTTCCGCAAGGGCAGCGACGTGGCCGAGGCTGTGGACAACGCATTCGACGAGCTGAAGGCTGACGGCACCATGCAGACTCTGGCCGACAAGTACGGCCTGACTCTGGCTGAGTAACTTACATTATAAACGGATAGGTGTAGTGATTCTGTGACTGTGATTTTGGAGCGTCTGACCGGCGCATTCGCGCTCAACTGTGAGCTGTTCTTTCTGACCCTGCTGTTTTCGCTGCCGCTGGGCCTTGTGGTGGCCTTTGGCTCCATGAGCCGGTGCGCACCGCTGCGGGGCGTCGTCAAGACCTTCGTGTGGGTCATCCGCGGCACGCCGCTGATGCTCCAGATCATCGTCATCTACCTTGGCCCCGGCCTGCTGGGCATGACCAACCCCTGGCCCTCCGGCTCTTCGGGCCGTCTGGTGGCGGCGGTGGTGGCTTTCGCCATCAACTACGCCTGCTACTTCTCTGAGATCTACCGCGGCGGCATCGAGGATGTGCCGAAAGGCCAGACCGAGGCCGGTCAGGTGCTTGGCATGACCAGGAGCCAGATCTTTTTCAAGGTCACGCTCCTGCAGGTCGTCAAGCGCATCCTGCCCCCGATGGGCAACGAGGTCATCACGCTGGTGAAAGATACCTCGCTGGCGAACGTCATCGCCAACAAGGAGATCATCATGATGGCAAAGGAGTACAGCGCCAAGGGCCTTATCTGGCCGCTGTTCTCCACCGCGATCTTCTTCCTCGTCTTTGTCGGCGCACTTACCCTGCTGCTGGACTGGGCCGAGAAAAAGATGGACTATTTCCGCTGCTAAGGAGGATACTGAATTATGGCATTACTCGAAGCCTCTGGCATCGGGAAGAATTTCGGCGAGACGAAAGTTCTCAAGGACATCTCGCTCACACTGGAACAGGGCGAGGCGCTGGCGATCATCGGCTCGTCCGGCTCAGGAAAGACGACGCTGCTGCGCTGCCTGAATTTCCTTGAGCGTCCCGACACCGGCGTCATCAGGGTGAACGGCGAGACCATGTGGGACGCCGCCGACCCTGCCACCCAGCGGGAGAGCGAGGTGCGGAAAAAGCGCCTCCACTTCGGCCTCGTGTTCCAGAACTTCAACCTCTTCCCTCAGTACACCGCGCTGGAAAACGTGATGCTGGCGGGGGAGCTTCTGGCAAAGGAGCAGCCCGACTACAAGGCCAACAAAAAGGCCATCCACGTCCAGCTGGAAGCACAGGCCCGTGACCTGCTGGCCCAGATGGGCCTGTCGGAGCGGGCGGGCCACTACCCCCACCAGCTCTCCGGCGGTCAGCAGCAGCGGGTGGCAATCGCCCGCGCACTGGCGCTCCACCCGGACATCCTCTGCTTCGATGAGCCCACCAGCGCCCTCGACCCGGAGCTGACCGGCGAAGTCCTCCGTGTTCTGCGGGACCTCGCCGACCGAAAGACCACCATGATCATCGTCACCCATGAGATGCACTTCGCCCGGGACGTGGCCGACCGCATCCTGTTCATGGACGGCGGCGTCGTGGTGGAGGAAGGCCCGGCCCGCCAGCTCATCGACCACCCCCAGGAGGAGCGCACCAAGCAGTTTTTGGCGCACTACGCGGAATAGCCCTCTCAGTCACGCCGCAGGCGTGACAGCTCCCCCAGAGGGGGAGCCACTGGCGTGTCGGTCAGGCCCGCGCGGGGCAAGCAAAGTTTGATTTTATCGTAAACAGTAGTGCCCTGCTATAGAGGGCAGCAGCTTCGGGACAATATCCCTTGTCAAGCTGCTGTGAATCTCTGTAGCAGGGCACTATTTTTTATGCCATATTGAGCTTTCAGCGGTCAGCGGAAAGTGGCCCGGTCTGCCAAAGCCTCTCCTACAAGGAGAGGTGGCACGCCGCAGGCGTGACGGAGAGGTTGTACAAAGACGAGCCTGCCCTCTGTAGCAAGGCCCGCCCTTTTACGCCATATTACGCCTCAGGCGTCTAGTAGGAAGTTGACCGGCCTGCCAATGGCTCTCCCTCTGGGAGAGCTGGCGCGTCAGCGCCTGAGAGGGCTATTCACGCCGAAAACACCACGATTCGCGCAGATTTTGTTGACGTCCTCTCGATTTTTTGGTAAATTTGTATCAGAAAAGACCGGTTCTCGAACGACAAACAGACCAAAGGAGGACAGACTATGAGACTGAAGAGCGCACTCCGGCGGGGCGTGGCCGCCGCCGTCATCGCAGGCATCGTGGTGAGCTCCGGCATCCCGGCCTATGCGGCCCGGTGGAACATCGCCGACGGCGACATCACGGTCGAAGGTGCGAGCGATGAAAGCGGAAACTATAACAAAGTCAAGCAGGGCGACAAGGATTTCAAGAAGGATGAGGGGGAGACCGTCATCACCGGCAAGTCGAAGGAGCACACCGTCACCATCGACACCTCCGGCGGCAAAGTGGACGTCACCTTCGACGACCTGAAAATTGACGTCAGCGGCAAGAAGGAGGGGGATGGCAGCGATGACAGCCCAGTCGATGCGGGCAAAGCCGCCGTCACCGTGAAGGGCGACCACGATGCCGCCATCGAGCTGGACGGTGACAACAAGCTGAAGAGCGGCAGCGGCAATGCAGGCCTCGAGAAGAACAAACATGAGTCGGAGGGCACCCTGACCATCAAGGACGACAACGGCAAGGACGGCTCCCTCACCGCTGAGGGCGGCGACGACGGCGCAGGCATCGGCGGAGGCATCGGGAGTACTGGCAGCAGCATCACCATCCGGGGCGGCACCATCGAGGCTGTGGGCGGCGCAGGAGCGGCCGGCATCGGCGACGGTGTAGGTGCGCAGCAGCCTGAGATAGACCAGGATACACCGCCCAGCAACCCCAATAACATCATCATCTGCGGCGACGCCGAGGTGACGGCCAAGGCGGGGAGGAGCCAAATGTTGGACGCCAAGGCCCCGGCCATCGGCGGAAAGTACGGCGAAGTACCCACAGAGAACCTTTCTGACGAGGAACACAAGGTGACGGGAGGACGATTGACCCGTCTGAACGCGGACGGCACCGTGATGGAGGGGATGGGCTACGACTACACCTCCACCCCCACGCCCCAGCCGGACGACGACGATGATGACGTCCCGCCCCCGGCACAGGAGAACGCCCCCGAGCCCCTGCCCGGCGGCATGGTGGTGGGCGGCTTCTTTTCCAGCCGGGTCACCATCCGGCGGCTGGACCCTGCGGGGGTCGCGGAGAGCGGCATCGTCCCCGTGTTCGGCAGCGTAAAGGCCGCCGACGCCAGAGCGGATCTCACCCCGGGGGATGTGGTGCTTATTGAGAGCGCCGCTCCCCGCTCCACCGTCACCACCGACATCTCCAGCCTCCGGGAGGACGGCGTGGAGGACATCTTCTTCCGCTATGAGGACACCATGACCCACTATAGCGTGGACAAGATGGCCGACGCGGCGGGCGAGGACGCTGACGTGGAGCTGAAGCAGAACAGGGAGGACATCAGCCTCCGGCTGGACGGCGAGACGCGGGATGACCTGTCGGAGCGCTATCTGGAGTGGGTGCCGGTGCAGACGCCAGAGCCGCAGGAGCGGCTGATATTGACCCACGAAGGGGTAGAGCAAAAAACGAGTGAAGAGCTCAGACGTGAACGCGACGAATTACGGAAACAAGAGCTGGATATGATGGACTTCCAACTCGCGAAAAAAAGGGACGACCTCCCGAGTTTGGATTGGTGGCTCGAGCCTGCGAGAGAGGAAACGGTAGAGCAAAAAACGAGTGAAGAGCTCAGACGCGAACTCGACGAATTACGGAAACAAGAGCTGGAGATGGGCTTCCAATTTGCGAAAAAAAGGGACGACCGCCCGAGTTTGGATTGGTGGCTCGAGCCTGCGAGAACGGAAACGCCGAGAATCGGGCTTGAGGAGTCCCTGAAACAGCTGGCTTCCCGATTTGAGGACATCGCTCCCGAGGAGGATAAGAAGCCACTGCTCGTTCTGGTCGAACCCTCCGGCACGGAGCGCAAAAAGTATATCAATCCGTTGGAGAGTGACCTGCGGCGCTATACCGACCTTAGTGACGACTGGGACGACCAGCCGGATACCCAGGGGGAGATAAAGATCTGGATACCGGAGGACTTGGGGCAGCCCAAAGAAATAAGCATCTTAAAGGAGAGCCTGAGCCGTAGCGACGGCATTGCATGATACACAGAACGAAAGGAGACGTACTATGAGACTGAAAAGCGCACTCCGGCGGGGCGTGGCCGCCGCCGTCATCGCAGGCATCGTGGTGAGTTCCGGCATCCCGGTCTATGCGAAAACATGGGACATCGCTAGCGGTGACATTACGGTCAAAGGTGCGAGCGATGAAAGCGGAAACTATAACGAGGTCAAGCAGGGCGACAAGGGTTTCGAGAAGGATGAGGGGGAGACCGTCATCACCGGCAAGTCGAAGGAGCATACCGTCACCATCGACACCTCCAAGGGCAACGTGGACGTCACCTTCGACGACCTGAAAATTGACGTCAGCGGCAAGGCCGAGGTGGATGGCAGCGGCAAGGCCGAGGGGGACGTCAGCGACAAGACCGAGGTGGATGGCAGCGACAAGGCCGAGGTGGATGGCGGCGGTGACAGCCCTGTCCGGGAGAGCAATGCCGCCGTCACCGTGAAGGGCGACCACGATGCCACCATCGAGCTGGACGGCAAAAACGAGCTGAAGAGCGGCAGCAAAAATGCGGGTCTTGAGAAGAACGATGAAAGGTCTGAAGATGGCAAAACCATCTCCGGCAAGCTGACTATCAAGGACGACAAGGGCAAAGACGGCTCCCTCACCGCTGCGGGCGGCGCCGGCGCAGGCATCGGCGGAAAGCACGAAAGCGGTGCCGGAAACATCGAGATCACCGGCGGCACGATAAAGGCCGAGGGCGGCGAGGGTGCTGCCGGTATCGGCGGCGGTGTGTACGGCATAGGCCACGACATCGAAATTTCCGGCGGCAAGGTGTCGGCCACGGGCGGCAATGCGAATAAAAATCTGGAATCCTTCCGCACCGGTGCGGCCGGCATCGGCGACGGCGCGGGTACGGAGAAAGACGAGATAGACCCGAACGCACCCAGCAACCCCAATCACATCTATATCTCCGGCGACGCCGAGGTGGAGGCCAAGGCGGGCGCAAGCACCGGCGGCAAAACTGCGGCCATCGGCGGCGGAGATGTCGGCGAGATACCCAACAGCGCCCTCTCCGACGACCACCACAAGGTGACGGGCGGCAGTCTGACCCGCTACGACCCCGCCGGGAAGAAGATGGAGGACTACAGCTACGACAGGCGGACGCCCTCCCAGCCGGAGCAGCCCGATGATACCGAGAACAACGACGACGAGGACGACACCCCAAGCGTGCAGGTCGGCGAGGTGCCGGACCGTGTGAAGCAGATGTACGAGACCGTCGGCGTGATCACCCATCCGGATGGCACACAGGAGCTTGGTAATGTGGCCACGGCGGAGTATGACCCGGTCAACAAGGTCCTGAGCTTCGATGCCCACGGCACACTCTTTCGGATGACAGGCGACTCGCTGCGGGAGCTTGCAAAGGAGGTCCATGAGCTTCGCATCCGGTTCCTTGATGGGGAAGGGCGGGAGATGGAGGCGGTCATTCCGCTGGCCCGGATAAAAGACTTGGTCGGCGTGAATGGCGCATTCGAACTCGAGCTGTCCCATGAAGGGCGTTATCAATTCCGTGTTGTCGGGCAGACGGGATATGATAGAAAAACATTCTCGGATGAGACCGTCCTGCGCCAAAGCGGCAAGGAACTGATCCTCGTGTACCGCGTTGGCGATGAGGAGCAGAAAGCGCAGGAGACCGCCCGGGTGGAGGAGGCGATCGCCCGCCGCAAGCAGGAGAAAAAGCAATGGGGAACGGTCCTCTCCGGTCTGGAAGGCGGCTCCCTGAGCGGACTGCCCGAGCTGACTCAGCCGGGAACGGGTACCGTCGGTGACCTCAGCGGGCTGACGACTCTCTCGCCTGACAGCCTTACCACGGCCCAGCAGCCGAAGCAGCCCGCCTCCGACCAGACGGTGTGGAAGACATTTACCGGTAACATCGTGAAGCTCGTGGGCGGGAAGCAGGACAGCAAGAAGGACGACCCGGCCCCCTCCGTCGGTGACCTCAGCGGCCCCCCGACTCTCTCGCCGGACAGCCTCACCACGGCCCAGCAGCCGGAAACAAGCGGTCAGCCGTCGGAAACAAGCGCCCAGCAGCCGGAAGCAAGAGGATGGGTAAAGGACAGTCAGGGTGACTGGGTGTGGAAGCCGGGCAAGGATGACAGTCAGCCGCCGGATTGGGGAGGAGACTGGAAGATAAGAAAATGGATAAGGGTCAGTCAGTCGCCGGATCTTGCTTGGTGGAATTCCTTTTATGACTCCGTACGGGAGTACGATTATGAAGGCTGAGAGCGTGGGCTGAGAGGGAGTGCAGCAGGAGGGTCCTGCGCAAGGGCAGACCTGCCGCTCCCTGCGCACAATCACCAAAAACCACCGATAGAAAATAGCAATGTTGTACGAAGAAATCTGCCCCAAACCCCTTGCAAAATCACGATGAGCTGAGTATAATACCACTCATGAAACACAAAACGTCCTGCCCCTCGTCCGGCAGGGCGTTTTTGTCGGTAAAAATCTGGCAAAGAAATGTTAAGTGACCGCCCGGGGAGGGGCTTTGTATGACAAAAGACATGACACAGGGCAGCCCGCTCAGGCTCATCCTTGCCTTTGCGGTGCCGCTGATGCTGGGCAGTCTGTTCCAGCAGTTCTACAATCTGGCGGATACCATCATCGTGGGCCGTTTCGTGGGCGTGGATGCGCTGGCAGCGGTGGGCAGCGTGGGCGGCCTGAACTATCTGGTGCTGGGCTTCGTCAACGGCATCGCCTGCGGCTTCTCCATCCCCATCTCGTGGACCTTCGGCGCGAAGGACTACAGCGAGATGCGGCGCTACACCGCCAATACCGTCTGGCTCAGCCTCTTTTTCGCCGTCGTGCTCACGGTGGTGACGGTGGCCCTGACCCGGGCGGTGCTGGTCTGGACCAACACCCCCGACAACATCATCGACATCGCGGACATCTACATCCGCACCATCTTCTGGGGCATCCCCTTCACCCTGCTGTACAACGTCACCAGCGCCCTCATGCGCGCGCTGGGCGACAGCAAGCGGCCTCTCTATTTCCTGCTGGTGGCCAGTGTGCTGAACATCGGCCTCGACCTGCTCTGCATCCTCACCTTCCGGATGGGAGCGTTCGGTGCGGCCTTCGCCACCGTGTTCAGTCAGGCGGTGGCGGGCATCGGCAGTCTCATCTACATCGGCCGCCACTACCCGGAGCTGAAATGGAGCAGGGAAGAGGGACGTCTGAGCGCCAGCCACTGCCTCAAGCTCTGCAACATGGGCATCCCCATGGGCCTGCAGTGCAGCATCACCGCCATCGGCAGCGTCGTGCTGCAGGGCGCGGTGAACGGTCTGGGCAGCAGCATCGTGGCCGCGCAGACCGCAGGCAGCAAGGCCGCTCAGTTCCTCAGCGTGCCGCTGGAGAGCATCGGCACCGCCATGACCACCTACGCCAGCCAGAACATGGGCGCTCACGACCTCAAGCGTGTGGACCGGGGCGTCAATACCGCGCTGGGAATTGGCTGCGTCTACAGTGTGGCGTCCTTCCTCATCCTGCGTGTGCTGGATGTGCCGCTTATCAGCCTCTTCCTCGAGAGCAGCGAGGTGGAGATCATGGCGAATGCCCGCAGCTTCATCTTCTGGAACAGCGTGTTCTACATCCCGCTGGCTGTCCTCATCATCTACCGCTACACCATCCAGGGCCTGGGCTATTCCGGCCTTGCCATGTTCGCGGGGGTGGCCGAGATGGTCGCCCGTGCCATGGTGGGCTTCTGGTTCGTGCCGCTCTGGGGCTACTTTGCGGCCTGCATCGCCAACCCTGTGGCATGGTTCTTCGCCTGTTTCTTCCTCATCCCGGCGTACTTTGCAGTGCGCAAGCGGCTGATGAAAGAGCTTGCCGCAGCGCGGATGGAGGACTGAGGGAAACTTCGCTCAAGCCTCTCCCTTTGGGAGAGGTGGCATTGCGAAGCAATGACGGAGAGGGCAAGCTCACTTCCCAAGAGTATCTGCACAGCGATAGGCACTGGCTTTTGTCAGAGCGGTGCTATCGCTGTGCTTTTTGCTTTTCTGTAGCATCCTTGCCCTCTCAGTCTCGCTCCGCTCGCCAGCTCTCCCAGAGGGAGAGCCTTTGGCAGGCCGGTCAGGCCCACGCGGGACGAGCAAAGTTTGATTTTATCGGAAACAGTAGTGCCCTGCTACAGAGATTCACAGCAGCTTGACAAAGTGCTCTTGTCTAGAAGCTGCTGCCCTCTGTAGCAGGGCACTATTTTTTACGCCATATTGAGCTTTCAGCGGTCAGCGCAGAGTTGCCCGGCACGCCAGTGGTGCTTCGCACCCGGGTTGCGGCTCCCAGCATCCGCTGCGCTCCGCTTGCGTCTTGCTGGCCGCTGCCCCAACAGCTCCTCCCTGTTTCCGCCGCTGGCGGCGGTCGTCGTTGTTGCCCCCTTTGGGGGAGCTGGCGCGTAAGCGCCTGAGAGGGCTACTTTTGTTGTATTTCAGCAATAAATCTTGACAAAATGTGGCAGAAGTTGTATCTTCGAAACATAAATACGCCGCCGGTGCAGGGAGAGAGCCTGCGGGGCAGCCAAGATGTAAAGGAGAGATACGATGAGACTGAAAAATACGCTCCGGCGCGGAGTTGCTGCGGCAGTCATTGCGGGTATCGTGGTAACTTCTGGCCTGCCGGTCTATGCAAAGACGTGGGACATTTCCGAGGGCAGCATCACCGTCGAAGCAGACGGAGAAGAGGATGGAAAGTCCTATAATAAGGTCACTCAGGGTGATAAGGAAACGGTGCGGGACACCGACACTGTCATCACCGGCAAGTCTGAAAAGAACACCGTTACGATCAAATCGGGGGGGGGCAGACCTCTGACGTGACCCTCAAGGACGTCAGCATCAAGTCGGACAAAGACGCCGCCCTCAAGGTAGAAGGCGACGGCAACGTCCGGCTGGAGCTGGACGGCAAGAACGAGCTGAAGAGCGGCGCTAACCACGCAGGCGTCGAGAAGAACAACAGCGACTCTAAGGGTACACTGACCATTAAGGATGATACTGGCGAAAAAGGCTCTCTGACGGCGACTGGCGGCGCACAAGGTGCAGGTATTGGAGGAGCAAAAAACAACAGCGGCAGTAACATTGAGATTACTGGCGGTACTATCACAGCGACCGGCGGATGCAACAACAACGAAGCAGGAAACGGCGGTGCGGCTGGCATTGGTGGCGGTTTTAACGGCAGCGGAACTGACATCAAAATCACCGGCGGCAATGTCACGGCCAACGGCAGCCAGAAGCCGGACGGCACCAGTGGATGTCAGGGTGCAGGCATCGGCGGAGGTTATGGCAAAGGCGGCACCAATATCTCTATCAGCGGTGAAGATACTGTAGTGAACGCCAACGGCGGCAAGTATGGCGCTGGCATCGGCGGCGGTGCAATGGGTGCTGGCGAAAACATTACCATCAGCGATGGCGCTCATGTAACAGCCAACGGTGGTGCACAGGGTGCAGGCATTGGCGGCGGCAGCGGCATTGGCGGCAATGGCAGCAACATCACCATCAGCGGTGACAAGACCTATGTGGAAGCTACCGGCGGCGGCGACGCCGAAGCAGCCGGTGCCGGTATCGGCGGCGGTTTCAGTGGTCGGTATGGTAATGTTGGCAAGGGCAGTGACATCACCATCGAGGGAGGCACGGTTATCGCAACCGGCGGTAGCGTTACCAGCGATTCAGGCGGTGGAGCGGCAGGTATCGGCGGCGGCAGCGGATATGCCCCGCGTGATGACAAGGCTGGAAATGGTGAGCATATCTACATCAAGGGTGATGCGAATGTGACTGCCAAGGGTGGAAATGGTGCTGCAGGCATTGGTGGCGGCAATACCAATAATAAGATGGGCGACGCCATCGACATTGTTATCGAGGGCAACGCTAAAGTAACTACTGAAGCAGGCGGTGACGTGTCCATCGGCGGCAAGAATGGCGAAATTTCCAACGACGACCTTCTTTCGAAGGACTTTACCGGTATCCTGACCCGTAAGGATAACACCGGTAAGGTCATGGAGGACTACAGCAAGGATGCCACCCCGCTGCCCGCCTCGGAGGAGAACGGCGTGGTTTGGGTAGACGCTGACGTCAGCGGATGGGGCGGCGTGCGCATCGCCGTCCCGGAAGGGACGCCTACCGACAGCGTGTCGGCCTGCTATCTGGAAGAGGGCGCTCTGCTGATAGTAGATGCAGGCGGCAGTGACTGCCTGCTGGAAGGCCGCGTCAGCGACCTACGCCAGAACGGCATCCGCCAGCTCTGCCTGCGCTGGAACGGCGGTGAGCAGACCCTCAGCACGGACGCTCTGGCCGCAGCAGGCGGCGAGGATGCCTCTTTCCGCCTGACGGAAGTAAACGGCGGACTGACGATGGTTTTGAATGGGCTTACCCGCAATGAACTGCTGGCAAAATAAATGTATCTCTACAGCTCCCCTTCGGGGGAGCTTTTGTTGTATTTACAAATCCCCCCAAAACCGCTATACTATATATAGTTGTGTCAAAACGAGGAGGCGGGACGATGGAGCAGGAGCTGGAACGGCTGGAAGGCACGGTAGAGGACATCATCTACCTGAACGAGGACAACGGCTACACCGTGTTCGAGGTGTCGGGCGGCGGTGTCGTCACCGTTGTGTGCGGCGTGGTGGGAGAGCTCCACGCCGGTGAAAGCGTCGTCTGCCGGGGCAGGTACGAAAACCACGCCACCTATGGCCGACAGTTCCACGCACAGGAGTGCGAGACGGATATGCCCAAAGACCTCGAGGCCGTCTACGCTTTCCTCGCCAGCCGGTCGCTGCCCTACATCGGCGCACGGACGGCGGATAAGATCATTGACAAATTCGGCGCGGCGGCGCTGGAAGTGATCGCCAACGACCCCGCCCAGCTCACCCTCATCCCGGGCATCTCGGCGGACAAGGCCGACCGCATCCAGCAGGAGTTCAAGCGGATGTTCGGAATGCGGGAGCTCATCGCCTATCTGGCTCAGTTCGAGATCAGCCCCCGCCGGGCGATGGAAGTCTTCCGTACCTTCGGGCCGGGGGCCATGCAGGCCATCCAGCAGAACCCCTACCTGCTCTGCGGGGAGCCGCTGCAGCTGGACTTCCGCCACGCCGACAGCATCGCCCAGTATTACCAGATGGCAGGGGACTGCGCCCAGCGGCTGGAAGCCGCCCTTCTGCGCACCCTGCGCCACAACGCCGGCAACGGCCACACCTGTCTGCCCCGGGCGCAGCTGCTGGAAACAGCGTCGAACTTCATCCACCAGCCCCCCGAAAAGCTGGCGGCGGCGCTGGACAGCTGTATCCAGACCGGGAAACTGGAGGTGCGGATGTTCGACGGCACACCGTATATTTATCTGCCGGATCTGCTGGCCGCAGAGCAGGACATCGCCGACCGTCTGGCCATGCTGACCAGGCGCGGAAAGCAGACGGCCCGAAACCTCGACAAGAACATCCAGATTCTGGAACTGGCGCAGGGCTTTGCTTACGCGCCGCTCCAAAAGGAAGCCATCCGCAAGGCCATGACCGAGAACTGCCTTGTCCTCACCGGCGGCCCCGGCACCGGCAAGACCACCACGGTCAACGCCATCCTGCAGCTGCTGGAGAACGAGGCCGAACGGGTAGCCCTCTGCGCTCCCACAGGCCGCGCCGCCAAGCGTCTGAGCGAGCTGACGGGCCGGAAAGCCTCCACCATCCACCGTCTGCTGGAAGTGGACTACACCGGCGGCGTGGTCAGCTTCATCCACAACGACAAGAACCTGCTCAAGTGCGACGTCGTTATCCTCGACGAGATGAGCATGGTGGACGTCAAGCTGTTCCAGGCCCTCATTGCGGCACTGCGGTACAGCTGCCGTATTATTATGGTAGGCGACGCCGACCAGCTGCCCAGCGTCGGCCCGGGCAATATCCTCGGCGAGATCATCCGCTCCGGGCTGGTGCCGACGGTCTGTCTCAACGAGATATTCCGGCAGGCCGCTCAGAGCCTCATCGTGGAGAACGCCCACCACATCATCTCGGGCGAACCGCTGAAAAAGGGCGGAAAGACGGACGATTTCTTCTTCCTCGAAGCCGACGGCGACGCGGCCCAGAAGCTGGTCTGCGACCTTGTGACCACCCGTCTGCCCCGCAGCTACCAGTTCGACCCGGTGAAGGATATTCAGGTGCTCTGCCCCACGAAGCTCGGCCCCACCGGCACCCAGGCTCTCAACGCGGAGCTGCAGGCCATGCTCAATCCGCCCAGGAAGGGCAAGCCGGAGCTGCAGAGCGCGGCCCGGGTCTTCCGGGTGGGGGACAAAGTGATGCAGGTGCGCAATAACTACGAGATAACGTGGCAGCGCATCGGCGGGGAACAGGGTGTGGGTGCCTACAACGGCGACATCGGCATCGTGGAGTCCATCGACGTGCGCAGCCGCTCCATGGTGGTGCGGATGGACGACAGGCGGCTGGTCTACCCGGCGGAGAACCTCAACGAGCTGGAAATTGCGTATGCTATCACGGTACACAAAAGCCAGGGCAGCGAGTTCCCGGCGGTCATCCTCCCGGCGGCACAGGTGCCGCCCCGCCTGTGCTACCGCAACCTCTTCTATACCGGCGTCACCCGCGGGCGGAAGCTCTGCATCGTGGTGGGCCGGCGGGACGTGGTGAACCGGATGATGTCCAACATCCGCCAGAACCTGCGCTATAGCGGCTTGGCCGCCCTGCTGGCAGAAGCCTTGCCGCCGGAGCAGGAGAACCTTTAAGGGTTTCTTTTTGGATACACCTGTGTTATACTATAATGTGTTTTGATGACCCGCGCCCGGAGATGGGCGATGGAAATAGAGAATGGGCAGCAGAGAAAGGAAATATCACGATTATGGCACAGAATGACATCGGTATCGATCTTGGTACGACGACCATCATCATCGCGCAGGAGGGGCAGGGCGTCGTGCTCAACCAGCCCAGCGTGGTGGCGGTGGATACCCGCAAGAACTGCGTGCTTGAGGCCGGCGACAAGGCCCTTGCAATGGTGGGCCGCACGCCCAACTACATCTCCGCCATCTTCCCGCTGAAGGATGGCGTCATCAGCGACCACACCATGACCCGGGAGCTCATCTGCCGCTTCGTCAATCAGGTCTACAGCTCCCACATGGTCAAACCCCGTGTGGCCGTCTGTGTGCCTGCCGCCATCACCGGCATCGAGAGCGACGCTGTGGTGGAGGCCGTCATGGCCGCCGGTGCGCGTCAGGTCTACCTCATTGATGAGCCTATCGCCGCAGCTCTCGGCTCCGGCATCGACATCACCGTGCCGGATGGCCGGATGATCATCGACATCGGCGGCGGCACCACCGACATCGCCGTGCTGAGCCTCGGCGGCAAGGTCAAGGCCACCAGCGTCCGCGTGGCCGGCAACCACTACGACGAAGAGATCCTGAAGTTCGTGCGCAACAAGTTCAGCATCGCCATCGGCCAGCGCACCGCTGAGAACCTGAAAAAGAACGTGGCCTGCTGCCCCCAGAAGGCGGATTTCAACGAGACCATGGAGATCAAGGGCCGCAGCCTGCTCACCGGCCTGCCCGTGCGTGTCAATGTCTCCACCGCCGACCTCTACGAGCCGGTCATGCGCCTGAGCGAGCAGATCGGCACCGCCGCCCATCAGGTGCTGGAGAAGACTCCTCCGGAGCTGGCCGGCGACATCTACCGCAACGGCGTCGTCCTCACCGGCGGCGGCGCACAGCTCCACGGCCTGCCTGAGTACCTGAGCCAGGAGCTGAAGGTGGAAGTGACCGTCTCGCCTGACCCCGTCAACTGTGTCGCGCTGGGTACGGCCATGAGCCTGCGTCTGGGCGACAAGCTGGAGACCGGCTTCATGGACGCCACCCCCCGCATGGGCCGCCGCTGAGAGGGAAGCGCTGTTCACAGAACCGTGAAAAACAACATGATTTTTGTTCATAGTTGTTGAATCGACCCGGAAAATATTGTATAATATCTTCAAATCGCTTTTTGCCGCCCGCCCCCCGGGCGGCAAAGAAAAAAGTAAATAGGAGGAAGACCATGGATTTAGGTTATGATGTGATCGTTACCATAACCGGTATTGTGCTGGTGTTTCTGATCCTCGTCCTGCTGATGGCCATCATCACGCTGGAGGGCAAGATCTTTGACGCCATGAACGGCAAGAAGGCAGCTGCCAAGGCTGCTTCTGCTGCAAAACCGGCTGCTCCTGTGAAACAGGCCGCTGCGCCCGCTCCTGCAAAGGCTGCTGCCCCGCAGGTCGAGGCCGGCATCCCCGGCGACGTTGTGGCAGCCATCATGGCAGCCATCTACTCTATGGGCAACGGCAAGTATGTGCTGAAGGCAGTCCGCCGCGGCAAGAATGGCTGGGGCAAGGCTGGCGTCAACGACACCACCGCACCCTTTTAACACAGGAGGAAAAACATGACTCAGTTTATTGAGACTCTGGTCGGTATTTTCCAGAGTTCCGGTTTTGCCAAGTTCGGTGAGCCGGGCGGCTGGCTGTACGCAGTGATGATCTGCGTGGGCTGCTTCCTGCTCTACCTCGCTATCGTCAAAGAGTTCGAGCCTCTGATCCTGCTGCCCATGGCTTTCGGCATGATCCTGGCCAACCTCCCCGGCAGCGGCGTCATCCATATGCAGTACTTTGTCGGTGACGGCCTCGAGCACCCGATGTGGGTCGAGATCCTGAACAACGGCGGTCTGGCCGATATGCTCTACATGGGCGTTAAGCTGGGCATCTACCCGCCGCTGATCTTCCTCGGCATCGGCACCATGACCGACTTCGCACCCCTGATCTCCAACCCCAAGAGCCTGCTGCTGGGCGCTGCCGCTCAGTTCGGCATCTTCGGCACTTACATGGGCGCTCGTCTGCTGGCCGCTACCGGTCTGGTGGACTTCACCCAGAAGCAGTCTGCCGCCATCTCCATCATCGGCGGCGCAGACGGCCCCACCGCTATCTACGTCACCTCCCGTCTGGCTCCTGAGCTGCTGGGCTCCATCGCCGTCGCGGCCTACAGCTACATGGCTCTGGTGCCCGTCATCCAGCCCCCCATCATGAAGGCCCTGACCTCCAAAAAGGAGCGTACCGTCGTGATGAAGCAGCTGCGCACCGTGACCAAGACCGAGAGGATCATCTTCCCCATCATGGTCACCATCATCGTCTCCCTCATCGTGCCGGATGCCGCCGTTCTGGTCGGTATGCTGATGCTGGGCAACCTGATGAAGGAGTGCGGCGTCGTGGACCGTATCCAGAAGACCGCCGGCAATGAGCTGATGAACATCATCACCATCTTCCTGGCTCTGTCTGTTGGCTGCACCACCTCTGCAAACACCTTCCTGAACAGCCGCACCCTGTTCATCATCGTGCTGGGCCTCATCGCCTTCTCCTTCGGCACCGCTGCCGGTGTTCTCTGCGGCAAGGTCATGTATATCCTGACCGGCGGTCAGGTCAACCCCCTGATCGGTTCCGCTGGCGTTTCCGCTGTGCCTATGGCTGCCCGTGTTTCTCAGAAGGTCGGCCAGAGCGAGAACCCCTCCAACTTCCTGCTGATGCACGCCATGGGCCCCAACGTGGCCGGTGTTATCGGCTCCGCCGTCGCTGCTGGTATCCTCATCAACATCTTCGGCTAAGCATTTCCTGAGATCTCCGCTCCATCGTGGTATTGACCGCGGTGGGGCGGTTTTTTGTTTGCATTGTTTTTATGTACAACTTTTTTGAAATGTGATATACTATATTTTAAGTGATATATCCAGAAATGATTGAAAAGAACAGGTGAAACAATGGCAACAGATCTCGCACAACAATTCTGCGCTTTGCGTGATACGTATATTGAAAAGCAGTTCGGACGCCTGAACGATATGCAGCGGGAGGCGGTGTTCACCACCAACGGCCCTCTGCTTATCCTCGCGGGTGCAGGCAGCGGAAAGACCACCGTGCTGGTCAACCGCATCGCCAACCTCATCCGCTTCGGCTCGGCCCACGGCTCCAGATGGACGCCCCGGGAGGTGACGGAGGACGATGTGAAAGCCCTGCGCACTGCCATCATGACCGGCACCGATGCCCCGTCGTGGCTGGACGGAATGCTGCGGAAGGACGCCGTCCGGAGCTGGAACGTCATGGCCATCACCTTTACCAACAAGGCCGCCGGTGAGCTGAAAGAGCGTCTGCGCCGGATGCTGGGCGGGGAAGAGGGCGACGAGGTGTTCGCCTCCACCTTCCACTCGGCCTGCGTCCGCATTCTCCGCCGCTGGGCCGAGGAGATCGGCTACCCCCGCAGCTTTACCATCTACGACAGCGACGACTCCCAGCGGGTCATGAAGGCTGTCTACAAAGAGCTGAGCGTGGACGACAAGTTCTTCCCGGTCAAGAGTGCCATCAACCAGATGAGCCGCTGGAAAGACCAGCTCATCAGTCCGGAAGAGGCCCTGAAGACCCCGGCCCGGGACACGAAGGGTGCTCTTGCGGCCAAGGTCTATGCCGCCTATGAAAAGAAGCTCAAGGAGGCCGGTGCTTTCGACTTCGATGACCTCATCTATCAGACGGTCATCCTGCTGTCGGAGCACGAGGACGTGCGGGAGTTCTACCAGAACAAGTACAAATATCTGCTGGTGGACGAGTATCAGGACACCAGTGTGGCTCAGTTCCGGCTCGTGAGCCTGCTCACCGGCCCGGAAAAGAACATCTGCGTCGTGGGCGACGACGACCAGAGCATCTACCGCTTCCGCGGCGCGACCATTGAGAACATCCTCAACTTCGAGCGCATCTATAAAGGCACCAGGACCATCCGACTCGAGCAGAATTACCGCTCTACGTCGAATATCCTGAATGCCGCCAACTGTGTCATCCAGCACAACACCGAGCGCAAGGGCAAGACCCTCTGGACCAAGAACGGCGAGGGCGACAAGGTGCAGGTCTACACCGCCGAGAACGAGCAGGACGAGGCCAGCCATATCGCGGACGTCATCGGCCAGCACCTCAAAGAGGGCGGACATCTGGCCGACCACGCCATCCTCTACCGGATGAACGCCCAGTCGGCTCCCATCGAAAGCTACTTCACCCGTGCGGGCATCCCGCATAAGATCGTGGGCGGCCAGCGCTTCAACGACCGCAAAGAAGTCAAGGACATCCACTCCTATATGTCCATCGTGGCGAACCCCCGGGACGATGTCCGACTCCGCCGTATCATCAACGAGCCTGCGCGCAAAATCGGTGCGACGACCATCGAAGTCATCGCGGACTTGGCGGCTCAGCAGGGCATCAGTATGCTGGATGTCATCTCCCATGCCGACCAGTACGCCAAGCTCAGCCGCGCCATCGCGCCGCTGTTCAAGTTCTGGGACATCTACCAGAAACTGCAGGAATCGCTGGAAACGAAGACGCTGGATGAGTTCGCCTCCGATGTCATCGAGATCACCGGCTACCGCGCCATGCTGGAAGCCGACGCCGCCAAGGGCCACGAGGATGCCGCCGACCGTCTGCAGAACCTCGGTCAGCTGGTCAACAACGTCAAGAGCTACTGCGATCAGCACGGAGAAGAGGCCTCGCTGGAAGGCTATCTGGAGGACATCGCCCTCATCAGCGACATCGACAGCTACAACGAGAGTGCCGACCAGGTGGTGCTGATGACCATCCACTCGGCCAAGGGCCTTGAGTTCCCCTATGTATTCCTCATTGGCATGGAAGAGGGCGTCTTCCCCAGTGAGATGAGCAAGTATTCTGAGGCTGACCTCGAGGAGGAGCGCCGCCTGGCCTATGTGGGTATCACCCGCGCCAAGAAGGAGCTTTACATCTCCAACAGCGTCACCCGGATGCTCTATGGCCGCACCCAGCGCAACGAGCCCAGCCGCTTCCTCCGGGAAATCGAGCCGGAGTACATCGAAGAGACCCGCAGCCCGGTGCTGGAACAGCGCTCCCGTCTGGGCGGCTGGGGCAGCGGTTACGGCAGCGACACCGTGCCGGGCGGTGCGTCGGGCTACTCCGGCCCCTCCGGCTGGGGGCGCGCGGCCTCCGGTTACGGCTCGGGCTATGGCAGCCGCAGCGGCTATCTGAATAAAGAATATAACGCACCGATGTCCAATAGCCGAGGCTTTGGCTCCGATCACGCGGGCCGGGGAAGTGCTTCGTCGAGCTATGGCGGCTACGACTCCGGTTCGGGAAGCAGCGGCTTCGGCTCTGGCTATGGCCGTCCGGCAGCGTCCAAAGCGCCGGTCAGACCCGCAGGCGGCGGCGTGACCTCTTCGCCCCGTCCGGCAGCGGCATCCACCGGCCCCAAGCACTATGAGCCGGGCGACATCGTGGAGCACAAGGTCTTCGGGCGCGGCAAGGTGCTGAAGGTCAAGCCCGCCGCCGGCGACCAGATCGTGGAGATCAGCTTCGAGAAGGTGGGCGTGAAGAAGACCATGGCCAACTTTGCGCCCCTTGTGAAGATAACGACGGAGGAATGAGAAAAATGATGACTGTCCGATTGATAGCACATACGCCGGAGCCGGAGAAGGTCGTGGCGGCTGCGGCAAAGCTCTGCTACTCCGACGCCCACATCACCGACCTGCTGGACGGGCTGGATGAGGAAAAGACTGCCCGCTTCCTGACCATGCTCAGCGATCTGGGCCACGCCAGCCCCATCGAGCACGCAAGCTTCACCTTCGGCATCGAGGGTGTCAGCCGTACCCTGCTGGCCCAGATCACCCGTCACCGCATCGCATCCTTCAGCGTCCAGAGTCAGCGGTACGTCCGTCTGGACGATTTCCGCTATGTCATCCCGCCCGAGATCGAGGCCATCCCCGAGGCAAAGGCAGCGTTCATCGAGAGCATGAACGAGGACGCCAGGCGCTACCTCGACCTCGTGCAGAAGCTGGAAGACGGCCACACCGCCCGCCTGATGGCCGAAGGTCTGCCCGAAAAGCAGGCCAGGGCCAAGGCTTCCAAGCAGGCCAACGAGGACGCCCGCTTCGTGCTGCCCAACGCCTGCGAGACCAAGATGGTGGTGACCATGAATGCCCGCAGCCTGCAGAACTTCTTCCACCTGCGCTGCTGCAGCCGCGCCCAGTGGGAGATACGGCAGCTGGCCGAAGAGATGCTGCGGCTGGTCTACCCGGTGGCACCCCATATCTTCCGCACCGCCGGCCCGGCCTGCGTGTCCGGCCCCTGCCCGGAGGGCAAGATGTGCTGCGGCCGCACCACTGAGGTCCGCGCCCGGTACGCCGCGCTGAAAGGGGAGAGGGCAGAATGAGCAAGGGCAGGCTTCTTGTCATCGAAGGGCTGGACGGCTCCGGCAAGGCCACCCAGGCAAAGCTGCTGGCCGCCCATCTGGCCGAGAGCGGTCGAAGGGTGATGGAGATCACCTTTCCGGACTACGAGAGCGATTCCAGTGCGCTGGTGAAGATGTACCTTTCCGGCCGGTTCGGCGACAAGCCCGACGACGTCAACCCCTATGCGGCGTCCAGCTTCTATGCGGTGGACCGGTACGCCAGCTATAAGACCAAGTGGGGCAGCTTCTACGAGGCGGGCGGCATCGTCATCGCCGACCGCTACACCACGTCGAACGCGGTGCATCAGTGCTCCAAGCTCCCGCCGGAGCAGTGGGACGACTTCCTCCGCTGGGCCTTTGACTACGAATACAGGCTGCTGGGTCTGCCCGCGCCGGACGCTGTGGTGTACTTACAGGTAGACCCCGCCGTGAGCCAGAAGCTCATGACTGGCCGCTACCACGGCGACGAGAGCAGGAAGGACGTCCACGAAAAGGACATCGAATATCTGGCCCGCAGCCGCCGTGCCGCCGAGTACTGTGCGGTGCATCTGGGCTGGGCCACCGTCCATTGCACGGAAAATGGAGCCATGCGCACCATCGAGGAGATTCAGGCCGAGGTGCGGGCGCTGGCGGAAAAAGAACTCGGATAACCGCGAAAATGGGAGGGATACTATCGATGTATCGTTTGATGCAGCCGTCGGATGAGGCGGCAGTCGTGGCACTGTGGCAGAAAGAACGCGGCGACAGCGCCGAGTTCATCAAGACTGCTCTGGAAAAGTTCGCCGGGGCGGAAAATATCTACGTCGCTGAGGAAAATGACGAGATCGTCGCTGCGGCGCTGGCGGTCCCCGTCACCCTCAAGGGACGCAGCGGCAGCTACCTCTACGGCCTCTGCGGGCAGGGAAGCCTGCTTCTGGCAGGACTCGTGGACTATCTCTGTGCGCAGCAGAAGCTGCGGGGCGCGGGCTTCACCGTGGCCGTTCCGACCGGACAGGAGCAGGCCGCGCTGCTGGAAAACAAGGGTTTCCAGCAGGCTTTTGCCCTCCGCTGCCTGCCCCGTGAGGTGTCCCGCAACCTGTGGAGTCAGGCGGAGTTCGACTCCGTGACGGCCCGCAAGCTCTGTGAGCTGCGGGAGCGCTTCTATCCCGATACCGTCCAGTTCCCGCCGGAGCAGATGGCCGTCGTGCTGACCGACCTCTACGCCCGGGGCGCGACCATCGTGTCCAGCGAGAAGGGCTACGGCATCTACTTCCGCCGGGAGGACACCCTCTATTTTGTGGAGCTGATGGCCGAAGACGACCGCTCTGCCGAGGTGCTGATGGAAGCGGCCCGGGAGAAGGAGGTCATCGTGGAGCGCGCCGTCATCACAGTGGGCGCGGCTCAGAACCTTTTCCTCGGCGAAGGCACCCGGCAGGACTACGGCATGATACGGTTCGACGCGGAGCCTTTCGATGTGGAAGAAAGTTATATGCGGCTGATGATGGAAAGCTGAACGGAATGGTAAAGGAGTGTGTACATGGCACACGATGCAAAACATAGAAAAAGCAGAAAAGGCGGCGCAGCGAAAATGATCCTGATCGTGCTGCTGATCCTGGTACTGGCGGCGGGCGGCTGTCTGCTGGCCATCCGAAAAGAGATCAACGGCAGCGCTTCCGTCGGCGAACCGGTGAGTGTGAGCATCCAGCAGGGCAGCGGCGTGGCAGCCATCGCCCAGAAGCTCAAGGCGGCGGGCGTCATCAAGTACCCCCACGTCTTCCGCTGGTATGCAGGCAAACAGGGCGCGGCAGGCAAGCTCCAATACGGCGAGTTCGACCTCGCCCCCGGCAGCTCCTACGACGACATCATCGAGGCACTTTCCGCCTACGCGAAGGCCGACAGTGTCCGGCTGACCTTCCCCGAGGGTACGACGGCCATCGCCATTGCGAAAAAAATGGAGGATGCCGGGCTGTGCAGCGCCGAAGACTTCCTCAAGGAGGCCAACACCGGCGACTTCAGCCAGTACAAGTTCTGGCAGTACGTCCCCGATGACAAGGACGCCCCGGACCGCTTTCTCAAGTGCGAGGGTTATCTTTTCCCGGATACCTACGATTTCCTGAAGGACGACACCCTCCATCATTACGTTGAGACGTTCTATTCTCACTTCGACAAGCAGATCACCGATGAGATGTATGCCGAGATGGAAAAGCAGGGGATGACCCTCTCCGAGGTGGTCACTCTGGCGTCCTTCGTGCAGGAGGAGGCCGGCAACGATCAGGACGATAATGTGGCGCAGGTGTTCCGCAACCGTCTGGCCGAGGGTTCGCCCTACCCCAAACTGCAGAGCAACACCTCCAGCTACGTCCAGAGCGACGCCGACAACAACTACCTCTGGAACTGGGTCGCGCCCTACTACGGCGGCTGGGACAGCATCCCGGAGAACATTCGGGAAGCCTACGACACCTACACCTGCACCGGCCTCTCCGCCGGCCCCATCTCCAACCCCGGCATCGCGGCTATCCGCGCGGCACTTGCCCCGCAGCCCGACGATGAGGCGAAGGACGCCTATTTCTTCGTCACCGACCTTGCGGGTCACTACTACTACGCCCGCACCTACGCAGACCATCAGAAAAACTGCGATGAGGCGGCAAAAGTCAACAAGAACCTGAAATAAGAAGCGAAGCCCGCAAGCCTGACGGAAAAGGCAGCCGCTGACCGGCCTGCCAATGGGTGCTTTGCACCCGGGTTGCGGCTCCCAGCGTCTGCTTCGCTCTCGCTTGCATCCTGCTGGCCGCTGCCCCAACAATTTCTCCCTGTTTCCGCCACTGGCGGCGGTCGAAATCGTTGCCCCCTCTGGGAGAGCTGTCCTACCAGCGACCGAGAGGGCTAATATGAAATGAGGAATACCATGTTACAGATACCGGAACTTCTGGCCCCGGCAGGCGACCTCGAGCGCCTGCGGTATGCCATCAACTACGGCGCGGACGCCGTTTACTGCGCTCTGCCCGAGTTCGGGATGCGCTCTGCACCCACCAACTTCACCCCGGAGCAGCTGAGCGAGGGCGTCATCTATGCCCACGCCCGGGGCCGCAAAGTCTACCTGACCATGAACACCCTGCCCACCAACGAGGAGGCTGACCGTCTGCCTCAGGCCATCAAGGACGCTGCCGCCGCCGGTGTGGACGCCTTCATCGTGGCCGACCTCGGCGTGTTGGACGCCTGCAAGACGTTCGCGCCCGACATCGACGTCCACATGTCCACCCAGACCGGCATCACCAACTGGGCCGCTGCCCGCGCCGCCTACAATATGGGCGCGAAGCGGGTGGTGCTGGCCCGGGAGATGACCCTGCAGGACATCGCCACCCTCCGCGACAAGACCCCGCCGGAGCTGGAAATCGAGGCTTTCGTCCACGGCGCCATGTGCATGAGCGTCTCGGGCCGCTGCCTGCTCTCCAACTACATGGCAGGCCGCGACGCAAACCGCGGCCAGTGCGCTCAGCCCTGCCGCTGGAAGTACTATCTCAGCGAGGAGACCCGCCCGGGCCAGCTCTATGAGATCGGCGAGAACGAAAACGGCAGCTACATCCTGAACGCCAACGATCTGTGTACCGCGCCCTTCCTCGACCTCATCTGCAAGGCAGGCGTGGACAGCCTCAAAATCGAGGGCCGCGCCAAGACGTTCTACTACGTCGCCAGCGTGACGGCGGCCTACCGCCGCGCCCTCGACCAGTATCTGGCCGACCCGATGAACGAGAACTTCGAGCTGCCGGAAGAGGTTTTGGATGAGCTGACCCGCACCAGCCACCGCCACTATTCGCCCGGCTTCTACTTTGGCCGGGAGCAGGCCCGTCAGGCCACCGACAGTGCGACTTACATCCGCGAGTGGGAGTTTGTCGGTACGGTGGACGGCTGGGAGAACGGCGTCGCCAGCTGCCAGCAGCGGGGCAAGTGGAGCCTCGGCGACACGCTGGAGGTGCTCTGCCCGGATGGCCGCAGCATCCCGCTGGACCCCGAGTGGATCAAGAATGAGGCCGGTGAGCTGGTGGAGTCCACGCCCCACGCGATGGAGCGCTATACCATCCCCACCCCGGAGCTGCCGCCGATGAGCCTGCTGCGCCGGAAAGTCTGAGAATCAAAAGCAAAGCCGCCTGTCATTCAACGAATGACAGGCGGCTTTTATCGTATATTCCGATTATTCCGGCTTGACCTGCAGCTCCTGCTCGCAGTAGATGCAGCGATACTTGCCGTTGGAGCTCAGCTCGAAGATCTGGTCGCACTCTTCCTCGATGGAGGAGATGCAGCGGGGGTTCTTGCACCGCACGATGTTGACCAGACGCTTGGGAGGCTGGGGCTTTTCCTTCTTGACGGCCTTGCCGTTCTCGATGACGGTCACGCTGATGTCGGGGTCGAGATAGGCCAGCACGTCGAGGTTGAGCCAGGAGGCGTCACCCTCCACCTTGATGATGTCCTTCCGGCCCGACTCTGCCTTGTGGCTGCGGGCGTTCTGGATGAGGGCCACACTGGAGGTGCGGTTGCCCTTGATGCCCAGCAGGTCCATCAGGCCGATGGCCGTGCCTGCCTTGATATGGTCGATGACGATACCGTTCTGAATTTCATCAATGTTCAGCATCTCAGTTGCCCTCCTTTTCAGCCTTGGGGTCCTTGAGGCCCAGCAGCGTCATGATAAGTGCCATGCGGATGTAGACGGCGTTCTGCACCTGCTCAAAGTAGGCGGCCCGGGGGTCGTCGTCCACGTCCAGCGTGATCTCATTGACGCGGGGCAGGGGATGGAGCACGGCCATGTCAGGCTTGGCAAGGGCCATCTTCTCTTTGGTGAGGATATAGCTGTTCTTCAGACGGACATAGTCTTCCTCGTTGAAGAAACGCTCCTTCTGGACGCGGGTCATGTAGAGGATGTCCAGCTCGGGCATGGACTCCTCGAGGCTGCGGGTCTCCTTGTAGGGGATATGGTTGGCCTCGAGCACGTCGGTGATGATGTAGTCCGGCACCCGCAGCTCCTCGGGGCTGATGAGGACGAAGCGGATGTTCTCACAGCGCGCCATGGTCTTGATGAGGGAGTGGACGGTGCGGCCAAACTTGAGGTCGCCGCACAGGCCGATGGTCAGGTCATTCAGACGGCCCTTGCGGCGGCGAATGGTCATCAGGTCGGTCATGGTCTGGGTCGGGTGCTGGTGTCCGCCGTCGCCTGCGTTGATGACAGGGATGCGGGAGTACCGGCTGGCCCGCAGCGGTGCGCCCTCCTTGGGGTGGCGCATGGCCACGATGTCGGCATAGCAGGAGACGACGCGGATGGTGTCGGCCACGCTCTCGCCCTTGGATGCACTGGAGACGGTCTCGCTCGGGAAGCCGAGGACATGTCCGCCGAGGTTCAGCATCGCGGCCTCAAACGAAAGGCGGGTGCGGGTGGACGGCTCGTAGAACAGGGTAGCCAGCTTTTTGTGGGCGGCCACGTCCTGATAGGCAGCCGGGTCGGCGCAGATGCGGTCGGCCAGGTCCAGCAGAGAGGTGATCTCCTGCTGACTGAAATCCAACGGATCGATCAGATGACGCATATTTTTTGTTTCCCTCCGTCAAAGAAGCTTTCGAAGAATCGAGAAGTCGAAGAAGTTCGTGTAGTAGCTCAACGAACGCATGACGGGATGGCAGAGCCGGTTGTAGCAGATCTCATCCAGCAGCAGCATGGCCTCGCCCGGGGCCAGACGCATGGCAGCCCGGATGGGCTCGTCGCCGCAGCTGGCCTTGAGGTGGGCCACATTGGAGGCTACCTGCTGGCGGCACTCCCGCTCCAGAACATCGAAGATGTCACCCGACAGGTCGATGCGGGTGTAGTCCCGGTTCCCAAACAGGGCGCGGGGCAGGTAGTCGATGGAGTAGATGACGGGGGTGGTGTCGGCGAGGATGCGCTTCTTGATGCAGATGACATCGTCGCCGGGCTCGATGGCCAGATCACGGGCCAGCTCTTCGCCTGCGCGGACGGGGTAGATCTGGATGCCGTCGGCGTGGGGGTAGCTGCCAAAGCTGCGGATGAGCGGGTAATACTCCAGCTTCTGGTCCAACCGGCTGCGCAGGTTCAGGACACTTCGGTTGACCACTGTGCCGATGCCGCGCACCCGCTCGATGTAACCCGCACGCTCCATCTCGCTCAGCGCATCGCGGATGACGGTGCGGCTGACGCCGAGTTCGGCGGCAAGGTCTACCTCGGCGGGCAGACGGTCGGTCTGTGCATAGCGGCCTGTGCGCAGTTCCTCCAGCAGAGCGCTGACGATGCGGTCGCTGATGACAGCACCACCCAGGCGGCTGGAAGGGGATAAGCTGGAATCTCTCATGGTTCGTTTCCTCCGGTACACGGGCAGGGCGGCCCTGCCTGGACTTCCGAAAAAGCTGTGCCTGAGCACAAAAACTCTTTCTGCAAATATTATAGCATAAATTGACAATGATTCAAACGGCATTTATACTGGAATCAGCCGGAAAGTATGATTTTATTTTGGAGGGATAGAGCAAGAATGGAAGTTCTTCTGCACAAAGTGTACGGCCGGCCCGCAAGCCGCACCATGACCCTGCGCGCTGCCGGGCCGGAGGATGCCGCCGCCTTTTACGCCTTGCAGAACGAGGTGCGGGCTGCGATGCCCTACCCGGAGCAGTTCGTACCCGACACGCTGGAAAACATCGCCCGCTACCTGAAAGAGGATCTGTGCATCGGCGGGTGGGACGGCGGGCGGCTGGGGGCCTACTTCATCCTGCGGTACTGCGGGCAGGACGCGCACAACTACGCCGCCTTTATGGGCATCCCGCGAGAAGAGTGGGACGGCTGGGCCAACGCCGACAGCGCCATCGTCCACCCCGACTACCGGGGCAACGGTCTGCAGCGGAAGCTGCTGGAAGCGGCGCTTGCCCTGCTCCGTCCCGGCATCGTGGGCATCGGGGCCACCGTCAGCCCGGAAAATCAGTACAGCCTCAACAACGCTCTGGCCAGCGGCTTTGAGATCGTCTGCCGCCGGGAGATGTACGGCGGGTATGACCGGTATCTGCTGGCGAAGAGGCTATAAAATGATACAGCTCCGCCTTTCTCCGGAAAGGCGGGGCTGTTCTTTTTTGCTATGCCGGAAAAGTCATACTATTCATGAATCTACGCTGATATGTCATGAAAAGGACTTGACAAAAATATAGGGGGGGGGGGGTAGAATAAATTCGGCGGATCCCACAAAAAATCAAAACAGGAGGTAAATATCATGCGAGGAAAACGAATACTCAGGCGGGTCGCGGCCTCGGCTGTTGCACTGAGTATGGTGGCATCCTTGTCCGCTCCGGCGTTTGCAGCCACATTCAATATCTCAAATGGCAGGCTTACGATCAAGGCTGACGGTGACGGAAACATCACGGTCAGGCAGGCGGGCATGGAGAGCGCGAGCAGTATTGGCCAGGATGAAGAAATCATCATTGAAGGTACCTATGGAAGCTCCAATAGCTCTTCTGGAAGCTCCAATAGCTCTTCGTGGTCAAGCAGCGGAAGCTCTTCGTGGTATCCTTCCAGCGGCTCCAGCAGCGGAAGCTCTTCCGGCAGTTCCAGCGGCTCAAGCAGCGCTTCGTATCAGTCGCAGGATGAGGAGGAAACAGGGGTTTCTTCTGACTCCGAAAGTAAAGCTGTGAATGGAGGCGCATCCGCTTCGGCAGAGGCACCTGCCAGCGCTTCCAGCTCTGCTTCAGCGAAGGGCAATACGTTCTACAGCACTGCAGGCGGCCGTTCCGCTTCCAGTAATGTGGAGGGATTAGACATCGGGGAGAATGACAGCGGGGGGAGTTGGTCCCGCAATGGCGTCATTGAGATCATATCCAATGCGGCCGCAGAGATCAAGCTGACTCTGAAAAACGCGATCATCAATGCGAGAGGCGATGAACATGCTTGGGGCTATGAAAGTAACGCGGCAGCTATTGATATTGTAGGCAAAGGCAACGTCACGATCACGATCGAGGGCAAGAATGAGCTTGGCGGTGCAGGCAAAGCTGCCGGCATCCAGAAAAACTATTCTTCGAACTACCCCGGCACTCAAGATGATGGCAAACTGACGATCACGGCAAACAATAACGATCAGAGGCTTACCGTAAGAAGCGGCAACCCGAACATGATCGCCGCCATCGGTGGTGGGTATGATGAGGGTGCCGGCGGCTATTTTGGCACGAAGAATATCGAGATCAACAACGGTACGATCATTACCGAAGGACGCATCGGCGGAAGTTCGGACAGTCCGTGGAACAGTTACAGCGGAATCGCCGGTGACGTAGAGGATATTGTGATAACCGGCGATGCAGTGGTCAATGCAAATGGTGGCATCGGCAGTGCTGAGAAGAATGGAGTGAATGGAAAGACATCCATTAAAATTTCCGGCAATGCAAAGGTGTCTGCTGTTTCCAGCGACGGCACTGCTGCAATCGGCGGAGGCTCGGGCAACACTGCAGGCGTTATCATTGAGGGCAATGCGAAGGTGGACGCGAAAAACGTCAACGGCGGCCCGACGATCGGCAATGGCGGAGATGTCTGGAACAGCTCGGAAGGCTCCGTTACCATTTCCGGCACACCTGAGATCAAATCCGACGGATTCTTTAACAAAGACAAGCTGCGGGACGATGCCAGTGCGGGAACTGTGCTGGAAACTGTGCAGAATGGCAAGCATGAGAAGCAGCAAAAAGGCGATGACAATAGCTGGACATGTGTTCATGAATGGAGAGTCGGCAAGGTCGTCGCCCCCACCTGCGTAGCTGAAGGTTACACAGAGTATACCTGCTCGCTGTGCAGTGCAACCAAGCGGGGAGATATAGAGCCTGCGACCAACAAGCACAACTTTACCGAAGTGGTGAAGGTGGTTGAACCTACGTACGAGTCTGTGGGCTACACGGTGTACAAGTGCGCCAACTGTAATGCCACTGAGATCCGCGACGAAGTCCCGATGCTGGTTCCGGAAGAGAGCAATGGTACCAGTGCTGTCACCATCATGGTTAACGGCATGGAAGCCTATGAGTCTTCTTGCTTCAATGACCGGTATATCATCACGGTGCCTGAAGAGAACGCAGTTCTTACCGGCTCTCTGGGCAATCTGGCAGAACTGAAAGCGCAGGGCGTAGATACCCTCGTCTTCCGCACGAAGAGCCGTGAGACGGCGCTGGACATCGACGCCATGCTGTCGCTGGGCGCGGAGGACACCCTCTTCACCCTCACCCACAGCGGCAGCTCTGCCACCCTCACCGTGGGCGGCGCAGACCACAGTGAGCTCATCCACTAAATAACCAACCCCCAAGGCGGAGAGTTTCCGCATCCCTCCGCTTTGTACGAAAAGCCCCCGGCACGTTCCGCATCGTGCCGGGGGCTTTTTTGGTTATAGAGATGACGCTTTCCTTCGCCTAAGGCTCTCCCTCTGGGAGAGCTGGCGCGGAGCGCCTGAGAGGGCAAGGATGCTGAGACAAAACAAAAACACAACGATAAGATGACTCTATCAAAAGCCAATGCTTATCGCTGTGTAGATGCTCTTTCGTGCCGGGCTTGCCCTCTCCGTCACCTTCGGTGACACCTCTCCCAAAGGGAGAGGCACTGGCATTCCGCAGTGCTTCGTCTTCCATAGGAAACTTTTCCGCTCCGCCAGAGGCTCCCCTACTAGGGGAGCTGTCACCGAAGGTGACTGAGAGGTTGTATGAAGGACAGCCTGACCGTGAGCCGCTGCTGGACTCAACCTCTCCGTCAATGCTTCGCATTGCCACCTCCCCTACCGAGGGGAGGCTTTGGCATTCCGCAAGGCTTCATCTCTTCGCCAAAGGCTCTCCCTCTGGGAGAGCTGGCAAAGCCGTCAGGCTTTGACTGAGAGGGCGGTATTCATCTTATGCCGCACCACCAGCAGGCAGGCCAGATGCACCAGTGCCGTCAAGATCCAGCTGACGGGGTAGCTGAGGTAAAGCATCGTGGTGGTGTGGAACAGCCGGAAGATGGTGGCGATCCAGACGAGACGGAGCAGGCAGCTGCCCACGAGGCTGACCACCATCGGCAGGACGGAGTAGCCCCGGCCGCGCAGACAGCTGGCCAGCACATCCATGCAGCCGCAGAGCAGATAGGTGGTGCAGATGATGTGCATACGGGCCAGACCGGCAGTCACCACGACCTCATCGGAGGAGTAGAAGTGGAGCAGCGGTTCGCCCAGCAGGGAAGCACCGCCGCCCAGCACGAGGCCGGTGACGGCGGCGCAGAGCAGGCAGTTGCGCATGACGCGGTCCAGGTTGTCGTACCGGCGGGCGCCCATGTTCTGGCTCGTGAAGGTGACAGCAGCCTGGGCGAAAGCGTTCATGGCGGTATAGACGAAGCCCTCGAGGTTGGAAGCGGCAGAGTTGCCGGCCACGACGATGGAGCCGAAGGAGTTGACCGCCGACTGGATGACGACGTTGGAGAGGCTGAACACGGTGCTCTGCAGACCGGCAGGCAGGCCGATGCGCAAGATCTGGCCCAGAGCCCCCGCATGGAAGCCCAGATGGCCGAGGTCGAGGTGGAGCGGGCCTTTCTCCTTCACCAGCAGGGCCGTGACCATGCAGGCGGAGACGGTCTGGCTGATGATGGTGGCCAGAGCGACGCCCGCCACGCTCATGGAGAAGAGGATGACGAACACGAGGTTCAGCACCACATTGATGGCGCCCGCCACGGCCAGACAGAACAGAGGCCGCTTTGTGTCGCCCACGGCGCGCAGGAGGGCCGAGCTGAAGTTGTACAGCATGGTCATGGGCATACCGATGAAGTATATCTTGAGGTAGAGGGTGGACAGGCCGATGACGTCCTCCGGGCAGCTCATCAGCTCCAGCAGGACGCGGGCGGCAAAAAAGCCCACCACGGCCAGAAAGAAGCCGCTGACGAGGCCCAGCGTCACGGAGGTCTGGACGGTGTTGCGGACGCCCTCATCATCCTTCGCGCCGAAGCAGCGGGCCGCAACGACGTTCGCGCCCAGCGACAGGCCCACGAACAGGTTGACCAGCAGGTTGATGAGCGCACCGTTGGAGCCGACAGCGGCCAGCGCCGTGCTGCCCGCAAAGCGTCCCACGACGACGACATCGGCTGCGTTGAACAGTAGCTGCAGGATGCTGGATGCAGCCAGCGGCAGGGAAAACAGGATGATCTTTTGCAGCATGGGGCCGCTGGTCAAATCGCCTGTCCGGGTATTCTGTGCCATGAAAATGCTCTGCCTCCTCAAATATCAGATGGTACTCACGAAAAAACGCGCCGCTCAACAGCGAGCGACGCAGATAGTATTATAATACGGTTTCAGGTAAAATACAAGTAAGATCAAAGCTTTTTCCGTACAAAAATGCACCCCCGCACACAGGGTGCAGGGGCGCGGAGGTATGTTTGCGAAACAGAACGCTTACTTCTGGGGCTTCATGTAGATGTGGTGAGGCAGACCGGCGATGTAGAGCGGGGTCAGCTCAGCCTGGATGAGAGGCCGTGCGTAAGCAAGGAAGTCTTCCGTCATCTGGGTGTGATTCTCGTTCATCCAGCTCAGCGGCACCTTCTTCTCGAGATTTGCGACCTCGCTGATGGGGTGCAGCTCAGTGGTACACTGATAGGGGCTGTTGGAGATGCGCTTCAGGGCCACCATCTGGCCGGTGACGTCCTCAAACGCAGCCTTGACAGCAGCACCGCCGACCTGATAGGCCTCGGTGATGTCGGTGCGGCTGGTCAGGTGGCCGGCGCAGCGCTGCAGGGTGGAAAGCTCGATGCAGCGGGTCTTGGTGTCCAGAT
>ERZ837590.432-NODE-432-length-35410-cov-5.204950_pt1 | contig 35410 bp, 30 predicted proteins | sample MGYA00519573_ERZ837590 | MGnify/ENA primary metagenome ERZ837590 (study PRJEB31850, sample SAMEA3708820) | human gut metagenome | biome: human gut; feature: human-associated habitat; material: faeces | place: China | collected 2014 ... | reverse complement strand
GACTGGGAAGAGAGATCCCCCGGAAGACCGAGAGCACCCATGCCGCGGCTGTAGGTGGCAAGCGGAAGCTCCGGAGAAAAATGATTTTCCGGCTGGCGCGGGGAAAGTCCGAGATAGTTATTTAAATGGAACATCTGCAGATCGAAGGGCGGATTGTTTGTGAGAACACCGGCAGGATCATCATGGACATGGAGTCCATCGGTCATGGATTCCACGACGATCGCCTCGTTTTTATCCGCAATGATCCAGTGGAGGCTTGCGGCAGGCATCTGCGGACTAAAAGGTGTTCCGACAAGATTCATGCGGGCAAGCGCTTTGCGGACCTCCGGAATAGTTGCGCACCGGCTTAAGATCCAGGGGATAAATTCAAACTGGGCAACATTCTGCATTCCATCCGTCGGCTCTGCATAGGCGGCGTTTCCGACAAAGTTAAGTCCTGCCATACCGAGTCCTTTTTCGTTCATGGCATCATAATACAGAGGATAATTGTCTGCAATGTGCGCCATGCCGATGATGGCATAGTGGGATGTAAGTGTACCCATATGGCGGAACGGGATCGGGTAATTGCGGGGAGTGATCGTGATCTCCTCTCCGTAGGAAAATTCGTAGTCTAAGGTCCTTCCAAAATAAAAGCCCTTTGTCTTGTAAGTTGCTGCTGTACACATAAGACAGGAACCTCCTTAAAAGTTGTAAATTCGCGGCGCGGCACATCCTCGCGGGGCGTTTGTCTCAGTCGGAGACCTGACTCCTATTGAGATAAATTTGCTGTTACTCACCACCTGAAAGGGGGGAGTCTTTTCGCCTGAGATAAATACGGATATAGTTTCTTCCGCATAAAAAAGATTATACCGCATTTTTTGGAAAAATTCATTAAAAAGAGCTTTACAAAAACACTTTAGTATGGTAACATGATAACACGATGAAAACAGAGAGGTGAAACCGGACAGAAAAATGCGGCCGGTTTTCGGATATGACAAAAAGCTGGTCCGGGCAGCCGGATCACGGACAGATAAGAGGAGGAAATAATGATGAAAAAGAGATTATTAAGTGCAGTTATGGCATCCGCAATGGTACTTTCCCTCGCAGCATGCGGCGGAGCAAAGACAGAGACAACAGCAGCAGAGACAACTGCCGAGAAAAAAGAGGAGACAACAACAGCAGGTACGACAGCTGCGGAGACGGCAGAAGCAGCAGGAGGCACACTGATCGTCGGCTTCGATCAGGATTTCCCGCCAATGGGATTTGTTGGTGACAACGGCGAATACACAGGTTTTGACCTTGATCTTGCGAAAGAAGTCGCAAGCCGTCTCGGTCTCGAATACAAGGCACAGCCGGTCGCCTGGGACTCCAAGGATATGGAGCTTGAATCCGGCAACATCGACTGTATCTGGAACGGATTTACGATCACAGGCCGCGAGGATGATTATACCTGGACTACACCGTATATGGCAAACAAGCAGGTATTCGTTGTAGTGAACGATTCCGATATCAAGAGTCAGGCTGACCTTGCGGGAAAAGTCGTGGAAGTACAGGCCGATTCCTCCGCGGAGGCTGCGTTGAAGGAAAATCAGGATCTTGCAAATACATTCGGCCAGCTTTTAACGACACCGGATTATAACACCGCATTTATGGATCTCGAACAGGGCGCGGTTGACGCAGTCGCAATGGACGTGATCGTTGCAGGCTACCAGATCAAGCAGAGAAACGCGGACTTTAAGATCCTTGACGATTCCCTCTCCGAGGAAGAATATGGCGTTGGCTTTAAGAAGGGCAACGCAGAGTTAAGAGATAAAGTACAGGGAGCATTAGAGGAGATGGCTGCCGACGGCACATTAGCGAAGATCTCTGATGAATGGTTCGGCGAGGACGTTACGACGATCGGAAAGTAAGCGCGTGTCGGAGCTGTAGAAATCTTGCGGGATACGGAAATGCTGTTTGACAGACATTCCCATATCGGCTAAAATAGTAAAAGAATTTTGATTACGGGAACCGGAAAACAGTTCCCGTAATTTGTGTTATTTATCTCAGTCGAGAAGACTCCCACCTCTTTAGGTGGTGAATAATAGCAAATTTGTCTCAGTGGGAGTCAGGTCTCTGACTGAGATAAACGCTCCGCGAGGATGCGCAGTGATTCTGTATGGAATATGTCAGCTTTGCTGACCAGAATCACGCGCCAAGTCTCACGGACGTTCGACTTGAATATGAAGGAAAGCAGGTAAAGATCGTATGGGTAAAATGACAATCGGGCAGATGGTCGCACAGCTCGCCAGTGGTATGCTGATCAGTACGCAGATCTTCGTGATCACGCTGCTGTTTTCTCTTCCACTTGGACTTATTGTGGCGTTCGGACGCTTATCGAAAAATCGCGTGATCAGCATGATCGTAAAATTTTACATCTCTATCATGCGCGGAACTCCGTTAATGCTGCAGCTGATGGTCGTTTATTTCGGACCATACTATCTGTTTCATATTAAAGTCGGCAGCGGTTACCGCCTGACAGCGACCTTTATCGGCTTTGTGATCAATTACGCGGCATATTTTGCAGAGATCTACCGCAGCGGCATTCAGTCGATGCCGATCGGCCAGTATGAGGCGGCACAGATCCTTGGCTACACGAAAGCTCAGACCTTTTTCAAGATCATTCTGCCTCAGGTCATCAAGCGCATTTTGCCGTCGATCACAAATGAGGTGATCACACTTGTAAAGGATACGTCCCTGTCATTCACCCTGAGTGTCGCTGAGATGTTCACGATCGCGAAAGCCCTGGCAGCATCCCAGACAAATATGATCCCGTTTGTCGCAGCCGGAATTTTCTACTATGTGTTCAACCTCATCGTGGCTGTCGTTATGGAGTGGATCGAGAAAAAGCTGGATTATTACCGGTAGGACTGGAGGTCTGTGGATCATGAATCTGTTAGAGTTAAATCATGTAGAAAAATCATTTGAGAATCTGTCTGTGCTGAAGGATATCTCCATCAGCATCGGCGAGGGCGAAATCGTATCCATCATCGGACCGTCCGGATCCGGGAAATCAACGCTGCTCAGGTGCGCGACAATGCTTGAGAAGATGGATGGCGGCGAGATCGTATATCTTGGGAAAAAAGCGGCATGGACGGACAAGGACGGACATGTGGTCTATGCGGATAAGAAGGACATGAAGGAGATCCGGAGCCAGTATGGTCTCGTGTTCCAGAATTTTAATCTTTTCCCGCATTATTCTGTGCTGAAGAATATCGTTGACGCGCCGATCCATGTGCAGAAGCGAGACAAGGAGACGGTATATCAGGAAGCGAGAGAGCTGTTAAAGAAGATGGGACTGGCGGACAAGGAAGACTATTATCCCTGCCAGTTATCCGGAGGACAGTGCCAGCGTGTGGCGATCGCGAGAGCTCTGGCGCTGAACCCGAAGATCCTGTTCTTCGATGAACCCACATCAGCTCTGGACCCGGAGCTGACAGCCGAGGTGTTAAAGGTGATCCGTTCTCTGGCGGATCTGAATATCGCCATGGTGATCGTTACCCATGAGATGGCGTTTGCAAGGGATATTTCCCACCGCGTGATCTTCATGGAGGGCGGCGTGATCGTCGAGGAGGGAACGCCGGAGAAGGTGTTTGCATCCGATAATGAGAGAATGAGGAGCTTTCTGGGACGATATGGGGAGATCCTGTAATTATGTTGACCTCTCTTGCGTTAATATTTTTAGTGGGACTTTCCGCCGCAGCAATCTGCGGGGGGCTGCGGCTGCCGCGTATTATTGGTATGCTGTTCACGGGAATTATTCTGGGACCGCATGTTTTAGGTCTTCTGGATGACAAGATCCTGTCGATCTCATCGGAACTCCGGCAGATGGCTCTTATTATTATTTTATTGAAAGCAGGGCTTTCTTTAAATCTTGCGGATCTGAAAAAAGTAGGCCGTCCGGCAGTCATGATGTCGTTTGTACCGGCAAGCTTTGAGATTTGTGGATATCTGCTCTGTGCGCCGATGATCCTGGGGACAACGAGAATTGAGGCGGCAGTCATGGGCGCGGTCCTGGCGGCAGTGTCTCCGGCGGTCGTAGTGCCGAGGATGGTACAGCTCATGGAAAGCGGATATGGAACGAAAAAGAGTATTCCACAGATGATCTTAGCGGGAGCGTCCTGCGATGATATTTTTGTAATCGTGTTGTTTTCCACATTTTCCGGGATGGCCCGGGGCGGTACGGCGGATATGAAGCAGTTTTTAAATATCCCGGTGTCTATTGTGCTTGGAATCCTGCTGGGCGCGGTCGTTGGATATCTTTTGAGCCTCTTTTTTGAGACCGCCTATGCGAAAGCACATTATGTGAGAAACAGTATGAAGGTCATGATCGTTCTTGGAGTTTCCTTCCTTCTGATGGCTGTGGAGACATGGGTGAAGGCTTATGTATCAGTGTCCGGTCTGTTGGCCGTAGTCAGCATGGCATGCGTTCTGAAGATCAAATGCCCGAAATCTGTCTCAGGAAGACTCTCGGAGAAATTCGGAAAGCTCTGGATCGCGGCGGAAGTTGTCTTATTTGTGCTGGTCGGCGCAGCGGTTGATATCCGGTATACGGCGACGGCCGGAGCCGCGGCGATTCTCATGATCCTGCTGGCATTGGTGTTCCGTACTGCCGGTGTTCTTGTGTGCATGGCAGGAACGGCATTGGATAAGAGGGAACGAGTATTTACGGTGATCGCGTATCTGCCGAAAGCGACGGTGCAGGCGGCGATCGGTTCTGTTCCGATGGCAATGGGACTTGCCTGCGGTCAGATCGTGTTGTCAGTAGCGGTCCTTGCAATCCTGATCACGGCACCGCTTGGGGCGATCGGGATGGATATGACGTATAAGAAGCTGCTGAAAAAACAGGAAAATTTCTCATAATATAAAATTAGATTTGAAAAAATACCGGATGTGGGCTATAATGGGCGCAAAATGTGCGGTATCAGGCGGAAGTCCTGCTGGGGCAGTTATAGTTCGCTGAGCTGAGAAGATGTTTGAGATACCGCAAAACAGGAGGCAATTATGGATTTCGAAAAATTATGTGCAGAAAGATATTCTCTTAGAAAATATGCAGATCGCGCGGTGGAGGCAGAAAAGCTGGAAAAGGTGCTGGAGGCAGGCCACAATGCACCGACTGCCCACAATCTCCAGCCGCAGCGCATTCTTGTGATGCAGAGCAGAGAGGCATTGGAGAAAGCAGAGGAGTGCACCGCATGCAAGTTCCATGCACCGGTGATCCTTGTTGTCGCGTATGATCCGGCGAAGGCCTGGAACCGTGAGGGAGATATGAAGAACCACGGGGAGATCGATGCGACGATCGCGGCGACACAGATGATGCTTCAGGCGGCAGATCTCGGTCTTGGAACCTGCTATGTCGGCATGTTCAGCCAGGAGAAGCTTCATGAGCTGTTCCCGGAGATGAAGGGACTTGTTGCGACTGCGATGCTTCCGCTCGGATATCCGGCAGAGACGGCGCATCCGTCAAGACTTCACACCGACAGAATGCCGTTAGATGAGATGGTGATCCGTCTGTAAAAGCATATACATAGATTCAGACCTGCCAAAGTGGAAGAAAGCCACGGGCAGGTCTCTTCTTTTTTTTAGGTGTTCGCGACATAAAAACTTTTGTTCGTATAAAAAATACACAAAAAAACTTTTTTGTGGTAAAATATCGGACAGGAGGCAGCCTGAGATGACCGCTTCTGTTACTCAGTATTGAAAAACGGAGGAATGACAGATGGAATATAAGGTTTCCGAGAAGATTCAGAAGAAATTCGACACACTGACAAAGGATGCAAAGGTTCAGAAAGCCCTTCAGTTTATGGAAGATGACCAGAACGAGATCATCGACAGACAGATTGAGCTTACCCTGATCCCGGCACCGACGAACCATGAGCAGAAAAAGGCAGCGAGACTTCTTGAAATGTTTAAGGAGGAAGGACTTACAGACTGCCATATCGACGAGTACGGCAACTGCGTCGGCATCCGAAAAGGTACCGGCGGTGGAAAGAAGGTTCTTGTAGAGGGACATATGGACACGGTATTCCCACTTGATACAAAGCTTGAGATCGTCCGTGAGGACGGCTTTATCAAATGCCCGGGAATCGTGGATGATACGAGAGGATGTGCGACCGTCCTGTCTACGATCCGCGCTTTAAACGCGGCAGGAATTGAGACAAAGGGCGATATCCAGTTTGTCGGAACTGTTCAGGAGGAAGGAACCGGCGCGTTAAAAGGAATGCAGTATTATGTAAACCATCATCCGGAGCTGGACGCCAGCATTTCCGTTGACGGCCCGGGATTTCAGGAGATCACCTATGAGGCGACCGGAATCCAGACATATGAGATCAACTTCCACGGCATCGGCGGACATGCGTGCGGAGCTTTCGCGAAGGTAGCAAACCCGATCCATGCGGCCGGACGTGCGATTGCGAAGATTTCCGAGATCCAGGTTCCGAAGGAGCCGATGACCACATTTGCGGTGACTACCATGCAGGCAGGAAGCTTCGAGGCTGTCCATGCGATCGTTCCGGTGGCACAGATCCGCTTCAACTTCCGTTCGAACTCTCAGGAGGAGCTTGAGAAGCTCCGCAAGAAGATCTTTGATGCCATCGATGAGGCATGCAGGGAGGAGACAGAGCGCTGGGGCATGGATACGATCACATACGATGTAAAACATATCTGTGATGTCAATGCCGGTCATCAGGATGCCCATGCGCCGATCGTAGAGGGCGCCATGGCGGCGGCAGAGTATCTTGGATGCGAGGAACCGAAGCTTGGAAACGGTGGTTCCACGAACTGCAACCGTGCTCTCGAAGCAGGACTCCCGGCAGTGTGCCTCGGCATGGGCGCGGATTATGATAGCCATGCGCATATGCTTTCTGAGCAGTTTAAGGTTGAGGGCGCATATAAGGGCTGCCAGCAGACACTGCTGCTTGCGCTGCTCTGCGCGGGCATGGATGATGTAGAGAGCATTATCGAGAAATAGCAGGATAAAAATGAAAGCTTAGCATGAAAACGGCACAGGCCTGTCAGGTAAATGGCGGGTGTGTGTCGTTTTTTGCTTGTCATGTGTCCGAATGCAGCAGCTGGCGGCAGGTTCTGCCGTTTTTGATCGACCGATCTGCATGGTGACACTTTTTATGAAAAGCCGCACATTTGCCGCAGAAAATCAAGGAAAAAGCAAGAAATAATCACCTTGACACTATGTAGTGCGTTGGATAAAATAGAGAATGACAGTTGGATTGTGCCGATCTGCAGTCGAAAGCGTGCTGCAAGCTTGTCTGCATAAACGCTTTTGAATGAAAAGCGGTATAAGGGCAACGCCCGGAGCTTCTTGTGCGCCGGAGGCGAACAAGAAGAGAGCAATCCGGTAACTGAAAATAAAAAAGGCAGGATGGAATCATGAAAAAAATAAGAATGCTTCTTCCGACAGGCGCTGTGATCGGCATGCTGGTGGTGGGAACAGCGTTTCCTGCGATGGCAGCGGCAGATAGCGATACGGCAAAATTTGTACGCGGCACTACGATCAATGCGGTGGATGTCTCCAAGCAGACGGCACAGCAGGCGAAAGGATATCTGGAAGGTTATTTCAACGAACACTACGAGATTAAAATACAGGACGCGGACGGCAACCTGGAAGTCTTAAAGGGAACCGATGTCGGTTACCACTTAAACGTTACCGGCAGCGTCGATGATATTTTAAAGGAGCAGAATGACACAGGAAGAAAGACGGGGCCCGGCTCTGACCAGAGCTACACAGTGACCGTGAAGGCAACTCTCGATGACGGGAAGCTTGCCGCAGCGCTGGCAAACCTGCACTGTGTGACGGCGGCAACACCGACTTCCAACGCGTATATCTCTGCTTACGAGGAAGGAAAACCCTTTACGATCGTTCCAGAAGTTCAGGGAAACGAACTGGATATGGATAAAATGAAGGCTGCCGTTAAATCAGCACTTTTAAGCCAGAAAAAACAGATCCGGCTTGCAGACGAGGATTGCTATAAAAAGATCACCGTAAAATCTGATGACGCGAACCTGGTACAGCTCTGCACAACATTAAACGCATACAAGGATATCCAGATTACATATGTGTTTGGATCCAGCAGAGAGACCCTGGATGGTCTGGAACTGGCAAAATGGGTGACTGGGACGAACGGCACCGAGATCCAGGTAGACCGTGACAAGGCAGTAGCATATGTGAAGTCTTTAGCGGATAAGTATGACACTTACGGAAACCATAAGTATAAGACGACATCCGGCCGGGATGTTGTTGTATACGGAAAATATGGCTGGAAGATCAACCAGACAGCCGAGACAGACGCCCTCGTGGAGGCAGTAAAAGCGTGCCAGACAACGGAGCGCGAGCCGATCTACGAGAGCCGCGGCGCGACCCACGATGGTTATGATTTCGGACAGACTTATATCGAGGTGGATCTTGCCACACAGCATCTCTATTTCTATAAAGATGGAAAAGTGATCATCGACAGCCCGTTCGTATCCGGAAACGTGTCAAAGAACTACACGACACCTCCGGGACTCTTTGAGCTGTATTATAAACAGAAAGACCGTGTATTAAAGGGAGAAGATTATGCGGCGCCTGTAAAATACTGGATGCCGTTCAACGGTGGGATCGGACTTCATGACGCGGACTGGAGAAGCAAGTTCGGCGGAACGATCTACCAGACAAACGGTTCCCACGGATGCATCAACCTGCCGCCGAAGGTAGCAGCACAGGTGTATGAGAACGCATATAAGGGAATTCCGATCATCTGCTGCAATTAAAGCGGGGACGGATCTCAAAAAGGATGAAAAGTAACTGTTCAGTATGGCTGCGCATTTACGAAAAATAATTATGGAAAGAATATTCATCAGAGGGAGATATGCACCGGAAAAGGTGACAAAAGCCGCAGCATGAATACCGAAAGGGAAAGAAAAAATGGATAAACAGCAGGTTTTAAATCAGTTAAGAAACGCAAAGGAGATCTATGTTATCATGTCTCTGTGCACAAAAATGCCGTATGTGGTATGCGACAAAGAGACATTCGATGACGAAGTTCTGCTCTATTTTAAGGAAGAAGATATCAGACGTGAGGGCAAGCGCCTCATCGAGGAGAAGATCCCGGTACAGATCGCGAAAGTCGACGCGAACCAGATGCTTCACTTTTATGGAAATCTTTACACGATGGGTGTAAACTGCCTGATGGTCGACCAGTATATGGAGAGCGAGTGCCGGATCCAGCTTCCGGAGCTTGTAAGCCGTCCGGGCCAGAATAAGCCGGACGCGCCGGAAGATGAGAAGAAGACATGGATCGAGAACCCGAGTCTTCACCTGACAGCCCTGTACTTCATGCAGGAGCTTCGCAGACAGAAATTCGAGAAGATGCCGGATGAGTTAAAGGAGATGCAGGAGGAGATCCTTGCAGACTTTACCCGCGGAACATACATCACCGCATTTCAGGAAGGTGCGGGCGTTCCGTTATTAAAACAGAAAAACGGTGATGCGTACCAGCCGATCTTTACGGACATCATTGAGTTCGGAAAATTCAACTCGAAGAACCAGTTCAAAGCGATCGCGGTAACCGCAGATAAGATCCCGAGCATCCTCGTAAAAGAGGCAAAGGGAGTGGTTGTAAACCCATTTGGCGTTAATCTCCAGATGCCGATCACAAAGCGTACTGTTCCGAACCCGGAAGCTGCTGCACATGCGGATGCTCAGGCGGCAGTTCAGGCAACTCAGGTCGAGGTCAATGCGACTCATGAGAGAGCAGGCGCTGAGGAAGAGAGCGGAGCCGGGAATAAGGCAGAGAACTAAAGAAAAATTATGAAACTCCGGCGTGTCCGCATCACGGAAAACAGTGAGCAGGATACGGCGGAGTTTGTAATACTTCCCGGTCTCAGGGAACAGGCCCGCAGAGGTGGGATAAGGAGGTTGACAGCTTTGGAGAGTGACAGAAGGAAGATCGAAGAAACATATTTAAAGGCAGTGGATATCGGATATTCCTACCACCTCGCAAAGAAGATGGAGGAATTTAAGAGCAATCCGGTCCTTGGCTACCGCACGGCGGGATCGAAGGCGGAATTTGACACTGGGGAATTCCTGAAAGAGGAGATGAAGCGGATCGGGCTCTCTGATATCCATAAAGATGAGATCTGTCTGGATTCCTGGGAGTTTGAGAAGGCGATCATGCGGTTTACGGACCGAGACGGAGAAAAACATGAAATCCAGCTCGGCGCTTATCAGACAGAGTTTGTAACGGATGGCTGGAAAGAGTATCCGCTTGTCTATGCCGGACGAGGAAAGGAAGCGGACTATGACGGCGTGGATGTGACAGGATGCCTTGTGATGGTGGATATCAACCAGAGAGACGAGTGGTGGATCAACTATCCGGTGTATCAGGCCCACTTAAAGGGCGCGGCGGCGGTGATCGCAGTTCAGGACAACGGCTATGGAGAGATCGACAGTGAGGCGTTAAATGCCCAGGATATCGCAGGACCGAAGGACGCCCCGGCGTTTTCCATGTCGAGAAAGGATGCGGAGATCCTGAAAGCGGCATTAAAGGAGAAACCGCGGATCACGGTACAGTTTGACGCGAAATCCGTAGTGAAGGAAAATATGCCATCCTATAATGTCTGGGGAACCATTCCCGGAAGGTCGGAGGACATGATCCTGCTCAGCGGCCATTATGACTCTTATTTTGATGGATTTCAGGATGATAACTGCGCTATCGCGCTGATGTTTGGGATCGCCAGGACGCTTTTAGAGATTGGATATAAACCTGAGAAGACCATCGTTTTCTGCTGTATGGCGGCGGAGGAATGGGGGATCGAGAACTCCAAGTATGACTGGTCTACCGGTGCATGGCAGCAGGTATTTAAGCTTCGGCCGGAATGGCAGGGAAAGGTCATCGTGGACCTGAATTTCGAGCTCCCGGCCTACGCCCACAATCCCTGGGACGCGATCCGGTCCACCTACGAATATGAAGACTTCCTGACAGAATTTGTGAAAGAGTTTCCTGTGGACGCGAGAAAGGTCTACCCGGAAGGTCTCGGGGTCCAGTGCCCGATCGAGACGTGGTCAGATGATTTCTCCGTTGCGATCTCAGGAATTCCGTCCATGGTGAATGAATTTAGCAGCGCGGAGTTTATGGAGACCCATTATCACTCCCAGTTTGACAACGACGAGTATTACAACGCGGATGTGTTCCGGTTCCACCATGAGCTGTATGGACTTCTTGTCATGGCATTCGACCGGGTGAAAGTTGCGCCGGTGAATGTTGGAAGAACGCTCCAGGCGCTCCAGGAGAGCGTCAGACCGGTTACGGGACGGGAGGACGAGAAGAGTATCCGGGTTCTGCTGGAGCGGACGGCTGAGGCGAAGAAGATCGCGGATGAGGTGTACCGGAAGGTAAAAGAAATTAATGATGTGAAGAATGCCGATGCTGCATGCTGTATACATATAGGCGGTCAAGAATCTCATATAGAAGAAAAATCCGAGGCCGATGGGGCGGATGCAGCGGAAAGTGCGACTGTTCAACGTGGCGAAAATGCAGCGGATACAGAAGCGAATGATAGAAACGCTGCGCTCCAGAAACAGCTTCTTTATCTATTCCGCAAATGCCAGGACTATTTCGTCCGGCTGAACTGGCACGATGAGGTCCTGTTCCCCCACGAGGCTGCCCAGAGCAATCTGCGCCATATCGGCGATGCAGTGCGCAGTCTGGAAAATAAGGACGTCAGAGGGGCTCTTGACGCCTTGTATCTGGTGGACAACAATCAGTATGCGTTCCAGTTTGACGATGAAGTATATCACTATTTTACGGAATATGTCTTGAACCAGGAAAAAGACCGGCTGCAGTGGGGAGCTGGACGGATCGTCCATCATGTGGATCTCTCGAAAGAGGTCAAGAGTCTCAAAAAGAAGATCGCCGAGGGCGGACATGACGTGACGGAAGAGCTTTGTGCACTGAAAAAAATGGAGGAAGAGCAGCTTGCCTGCTTTGACGATGACATAAGATATATGACCCAGGCCGTGGATACCCTGACGGATGGGTTAAAAAAAGCGAAAGAGGTGTTGGATTTTTAGTTATGGACAGCCAGATATTGTACCGGGTACAGAGAGAAGATCTGCCCCGGCTCCAGAAAATGCTGGTAGAATGTTTTGCCAGAGACCCGCTTTATGAGACTCTGATCCCGGATGCCGAGACGAGAAAGCGGCTGATGCCGGAACTTTTTGAGTGTGATCTGAACGAGTTTTATGAGACATGTGAAATTTTTGCGGATAGCCCGGAGTTAAACGGACTCCTGGTCGTCTCCGATGAGGCGGAGGAATATGATCCAGTCCGCTTTTACCTTACAGAAGCGTGGGCGTCCTTAAAGACAGATGAGTATCTGATCAAGGAGGACAAGAGCTTAAAGACGCTCTGGAATTTTATCAAGGGACGTGATTACTTAAACTCCCATTGGACGGCCCAGCTTCACCAGGAGAACCGCTTACATATCATCTACCTTGCGGTGAGTCCGAGTGTACAGCATCACGGGGTTGCGGAAAAACTGATGGATGATGCGATCCGGTATGCCGGAGAACACCGGATGATGATCTCGTTGGAGACGCACAATGAGAAGAATGTGGCGTTTTATGCGCATTTCGGATTTAAGGTGTTCGGGATCGTGGAGAAAGGCATGGGACTGAAGCAGTATTGCCTGGTGAGAGAAATTCAGTAACCTGAAGAGGACTTATCCGGCCATGGCGGCTCTGCGGTGCACCGGAAACGGTCAGGAAATTTCATAACAGATAAAAAACAAGGACCTCAGCGATTGGCAGCCGCTGAGGTCCTTATTTTTATGGTATATATTGAGGAATAAACTTGCCCTTATTGGCAAATTGGGCAACTATTTCATGATCGCATCACCCGATATACAGGTGATGCAGGATCAAAGATTTTGATTATCTCTGAACACGTCCGGATCCATCGCCGCCAGCTAATTTCTTAACTTCGTCTACGGAAACCATGTTCATGTCGCCTTCGATGGAGTGCTTTAAGCAGGAAGCTGCTACTGCGAACTCGATAATGCTCTGAGCATCCATGTCGCTTAAGCAAGCGTAGATCAGTCCGCCGCCGAAGCTGTCGCCGCCGCCTACACGGTCAACGATGTGCATTGCGTATTTCTTGCTGAAGTAGTAGTCCTTGCCATCGTATAACATAGCGGACCAGTTGTTATCGTTTGCGGAGATGGACTCACGAAGTGTGATAGCAACCTTCTGGAAACCGAAACGGTCAGCAAGCTGTTTTGCAACGTCCTTGTAACCCTCGTGGTTTACAGCACCCTTTGTAACGTCTGTGTTGGAAGCCTTGATACCGAATACATCGGAAGCATCCTCTTCGTTTGCGATGCAGACATCAACATATTTGCAGAGCTCACCCATAACCTCGCCTGCTTTAGCCTTTGTCCAGAGTTTGTTTCTGTAGTTTAAGTCGCAGGAAACTGTGATGCCGAGTTCTTTTGCTTTCTTACATGCCTCAAGGCAGATAGCAGCAACAGTGTCGTTTAATGCCGGTGTGATACCTGTGAAGTGGAACCAGTCAGCGCCCTCGAAGATCTTAGCCCAGTCGAAATCTTCCGGAGTAGCCTCGGAGATTGCGGAATGTGCACGGTCATAGATAACCTTGGACGGTCTCTGGGAAGCACCTTTTTCAAGGAAGTAGATACCTACACGGTCGCCGCCGCGTGTGATAGTGGAAGTATCAACGCCGTATCTTCTTAACTCGTTGACAGCAGCCTGGCCGATCTCGTGCTTCGGAAGCTTTGTAACGAATGCAGCGTCAAAACCGTAGTTTGCAAGGGAAACAGCTACGTTAGCCTCGCCGCCGCCGTAAGTAGCGCCGAAGTTGTTAGCCTGAACGAAACGATAGTATCCCTCCGGAGCGAGACGGAGCATGATTTCACCAAATGTAATAACTCTCTTGGACATGAGGATTCTCCTTAAAATTTAATATAATTTATGATCAAGTAATGCACGTAAACGGGAAGTGCGAACTTCACTTCGTTTCGTTTGCACAGCGTAACGGGAACCGCGAACTCCGCTGCGCTACGTTTGCGTAGCGTAAAATTGCATGTTGTGCAATTTTACTTATTTCTGTACAAGGTGTACTGCGAAGCCGCCGATCTCGTCTGCGAGATAGATTGCTGTCATCTTGTCGCCTTTGAACTTAGCGGACTCTTCGTTGAACTTGTAGCCCATCATCTCAAGGTAGTTTTTAGCTCTTACTACAGAGTTTGTAGCAACGGCGATATGACCCTTGGAGCCAAGTCCCTTGGACTTCATAGCCTCAACAGCGGTTCCTGCAAATACGGAGCTGTTGCCGACCTTCTTTGTGAATCCGAACAGACCGTCGAATGCGTCAGCAGTTTTTTCAGCTTCTGTCTCACTGTCGCAGTTAATTCCGATATGAGCAAGCTCAAAGCCGAGCATTGTCTGAACAGCTTCCTTTGTGAGGTCGCGGATCTTATCGAACTCACCGGCAGCTACGAGGTCTTTCTTAACCATCCAGCTTCCGCCGCAAGCAAGGATCTTGTCGAATGCAAGGTAGGAGTTGATGTTCTTGGCGTTGATTCCGCCTGTAGGCATGAACTTCATCTGTGTGTACGGAGCTGCCATAGCTTTGATCATGTTGATTCCGCCAGCCTGCTCAGCCGGGAAGAATTTAACAACATCAAGGCCAAGGGAGATCGCCATCTCAACATCGCTCGGATTGGAAGTACCCGGAGTTACCGGAATTCCCTTATCTACACAGTATTTAACAACGGTCGGGTTTAAGCCCGGGCTTACGATGAATTTTGCGCCTGCGTTTACTGCATGGTCAACCTGCTCAGTTGTAAGAACAGTACCTGCGCCAACTAACATCTCCGGGAATTCTTTTGCCATAATACGGATGGACTCTTCTGCTGCAGCTGTACGGAATGTAACCTCAGCGCACGGAAGACCGCCCTCGCAAAGTGCCTTTGCAAGCGGTGCTGCGTCTTTTGCATCGTCAAGTACAACAACCGGAACAATACCAATTTTCTGGATCTTCTCTAAAACTTCGTTCATGATTCCTGTCTCCTTTTTTGCTTTATAAATTTAGGAAATTCAGTTTTAGTCAATAATCAAGTCATATTGAGTCTTAATACCGAGTTTCATAATACGGAACTAAGTTTCGCATTGCGGTATCATCTAAATTAGATTATACTCATGAGATTCGAATTGTCAATAGCGAAAAAGCCTAATTTTACTGGATTTTCTGAGTAAAACTGCCGAAAAACAAATTGCTTCATTTTATTATGGAAGTGTGGTAAACTATAAAAAGTAAAAAACAAGGGAACCATAAGAACAGAAAAATATTTCCTGTGAAAGACCGGGAACGGCTGCCGGAGATGAGCGGCAGTTAGAAAGGGAAAAAACAATTATATGGATATACAGTTTCAGAAGCTGGGCGCCGAGAATTTTGCGGAACTCAGTAAGTATTATGGAAGGCGCCACGACAATACCTGTGACAGTGTGATGCTTGATAATTTCCTCTGGGCGGATTACTATCATGTCCACTTTTGCGAGAGAGATGACAAGGCAGTTCTCTGGATCATGAAGATTTTAGGAAAGATGTATGCCTCTCTTCCTGTGTGCGCCATCGAAGATATGCCCCACTACTTTAAAGAGATCGAACAGTATTTCAACGATAATCTTCATCTGCCGCTTGAGATCTATCTGGCGGACCAGGAGGCGGTGGACTGTTTAAATCTCCCGGCGGACCGCTACTCCGTAACGGAGCTTCCGGATGCAAAGGACTACCTTTACAGCGCGGAGGCGTTGAAGACATTGGCCGGAAAGGCGCTCCACAAGAAGAAAAACAACCTGAACGCGTTCAAAAAAGCATATGAAGGAAGATATGAGTACCGGACGCTCTGCTGTTCGGACGGCTGCGAGATCTGGAAGTTTCTGGATCAATGGAGAGAGGGAAAAGGCCAGGAGGTCGAGGGACACTTGGATTATGAAGTGGAAGGAATCCACGAGATCTTAAGGAACTGCTCGATGCTGTCAGTCCGCATGGGAGGGATCTATGTGGATGACCGGTTGGAGGCGTTCTCCATCGGAAGCTATAATAGTAAGGAAAAGATGGCGATCATCCACATCGAAAAGGCGAACCCGGAGATGCGCGGACTTTACCAGATGATCAACCAGCAGTTCCTGATCCATGAATTCCCCGAGGCGAAGATCGTAAACCGTGAGGATGATATGGGACTCCCGGGACTCCGTCAGGCGAAGATGTCCTATGCGCCGATGGATTTCGCGAGAAAGTATCGGATTAAACAGTTAGATTTTGAGGCACAGAGCGCGGAGTAAAGTATGATACGGTATTTGGAGACAGAAGAAAAGGGAAGATGCCTGGATCTCTGGAGAGAGGCGTTCCCGGAAGATTCCACGGAATTTTGTGATTATTATTTTAAGGAAAAAATGAAGGACAACAAGGTACTTGTCCGGGAGGAGAACGGTGAGATTGTATCCATGCTCCACCGGAACCCGTACAGGATCTATATGCGGGGAAGTGAGGCTGTGTGCGACTATATCGTCGGCGTTTCCACACTGGTTGCTGGGCGCCACAAGGGATACATGAGAAGTCTCATGCTGGCGATGCTACGGGACATGCAGGAAGAACGGATGCCGTTTACGTTTCTGATGCCCGCAAGAGAGTCCCTGTACCGTCCCTACGATTTCCGGTATATTTATGATCAGCCGCGCTGGGTCCTCAAATATAATCCCCACATCCACAGAGAGCCCTGTAACCTGAAGACGCTGGGTGCAGATCTGGCGGAGTGGCAGACTGCCTGGTTAAAGAGAAAATATGAGGTCTTTGCGATCCGCGATGAGGCATATTTACAGCGGATGGAGAAGGAACTTGCCAGCGAAAATGGAACCTGCACACTGCTCTATGACGATGACTGGTTTATCGGAATGCAGAGTGAGTGGGGCTTAAAGGAACGGGAGATGCGTTATCTCTACACCGGAGAACATTACCGGAGCGAGGCGGGACGGAAGCCGGCGATCATGGCGCGTATCGTCTGCATGCCGGAGTTCGTAAAGACGATCCGGTTAGCGGAGAACTGTCCGCAGGATGAAGTGACGGTGGAGATCGGGATCAACGATCTCTTCGTACCGCAGAATCAGGGTGCATGGCTGTGGCAGCTGACAAAGGAAGGCTCGAGGATGATCCAGGAATCCCGGTTTATCGCAAAGGGGAAAATGGAGGTCCTGACGATCTCGGAGCTTACCGAGTGGCTGTTTGGATACCGGACACCGGCGCAGGTGGCGAAGATTCCGTATGGGGAGTATATTGAGCCGTTTCGCGGAGTGTTCTTAGATGAAGTTGTGTAAATGATATCAGGGTCAAACGGTGCATGATCCGCTGACAGCAAAGCAGAAAAGCGCATGATATCAGATGTGAGATGACTCCCACCTCTTTAGGTGGCGAGCAGCAAGAATGCCGAGACGTTCTTGAATACAGAAAGGAGAGATCTGTCATGACAGAGCGGGAAACATTAAAAAAGTGGCTGGATGAGAGCAGCAATATCGTATTTTTTGGCGGGGCTGGCGTGTCCACGGAGAGCCATATTCCGGATTTCAGGAGTACGGACGGACTGTACAACCAGCAGTATGATTATCCGCCGGAGACGATCTTAAGCCATTCCTTCTATATGAGAAAGCCGGAGGAATTTTACCGATTCTACCGGAACAAGATGCTGTTTCCGAACGCGGAGCCGAACAGAGCTCATAAGGCACTTGCAAAGTTAGAGAAAATGGGAAAATTAAAGGCAGTCGTAACACAGAATATCGACGGACTGCATCAGAAAGCGGGCAGCAGGGAGGTTTTGGAACTCCATGGTTCCGTACTGCGGAATTACTGCACACGCTGTGGAAAGTTCTATGGACTGGATGCAATCTTAAATTCTACGGGAGTCCCGAAATGTACCTGCGGCGGAACGATCAAGCCGGATGTAGTCCTCTATGAGGAAGGTCTGGATCAGGAGACCATCGAAAAATCCGTGAAATATATCGCGAATGCGGATGTGCTGATCATCGGCGGAACGTCCCTCACGGTATATCCTGCAGCGGGGCTCATCGATTATTACCGGGGACATAAGCTGGTCCTCATCAATAAATCCGTGACACCGATGGATAACCGCGCGGATCTCGTGATCAGCGGGCCGATCGGGGAGGTTCTCGGGGACGCAGTCGGTGTATAAACAAATATTGTTTAGAATGATCGATGAATGCCGCAGTAAGTTTGAACATCATACATAGGCTGGAATGGGCGCACATATAAAGCGCGCGGCAAAAGCGCAGAAAACAGGAGGCAGAAACTATGTATCAGGCAGCAGAGAATCGTTATGAGACTATGGAGTATAAACGCTGTGGAAGAAGCGGTTTAAAGCTTCCGCGGGTCGCGCTGGGATTATGGCAGAATTTCGGACTGGAAAAGACGATTACAGATCAGGAGGAGATCCTGTGCCATGCATTCGACCGCGGGATCACACACTTTGATCTTGCGAACAACTACGGACATCCGGCAAACGGCCTTGCGGAGAAAAATTTCGGTCAGGCGCTTAAGGATTGTCTTGGTACATACCGGGATGAGCTTGTGATCTCAACAAAAGCCGGATATGATATGTGGCCGGGACCTTACGGAAACTGGGGTTCCAGAAAGTATTTGATGGCGAGCCTCGACCAGAGTTTGAAGCGCTTGGGGCTTGATTATGTCGATATTTTCTACCATCACAGACCGGACCCGGAGACACCGATCGAGGAGACGATGGGAGCACTGAGCGATATCGTCCGCAGCGGAAAAGCGCTTTATGTCGGACTTTCCAATTATAAAGAGGAAGAGACGAGAAAAGCAGTAAAGATCCTAAAGGAAAACGGAACGCCGTGCCTGATCCACCAGCCGCGCTATAATATGCTGGAGCGTTGGGTGGAAGACGGACTTCTCTCTGCGCTTGATGAAAACGGAGTGGGCTGTATCTGCTTTTCCCCGCTCGCTCAGGGCGCACTGACAGATAAATACCTGAAGGGGATTCCGGCAGGTTCCCGCGCATCCCGTGAGGGAACGACGGTGGCACAGCGGTATCTTTCTGATGAACAATTAGAAAAAATCAAACAATTAAACCAACTTGCGGAAGAACGCGGACAGACGCTGGCGCAGATGGCTATCGCCTGGATCTTACGCCGCCCGGAGGTGACAACGGTCCTGGTGGGCGCCAGCAGGGTTTCGCAGCTGGATGACAGTCTTGCGGCGCTTGAGTGCACGGGATTTTCGGAGGATGAGCTGAAAAAGATCGACGAGATCCTGGCATAAAAGAACTTAGAACAGGATCAACACGCAGAAACCGTATGAAGCGTGAAAATTTGTAAGAAATAAGAGATCGTTTGAGAAGACAGGTTTCAGGCAACAGGAGACATAGAGAATGGTATATGAAGTAGGCGATATCGTAAAATTAAAGAAACCGCATCCCTGCGGCAGTCAGGAATGGGAAATCCTGCGCGTGGGCGCAGACTTCCGCTTAAAATGCATGGGCTGCGGCCATATGGTCATGGTGACGAGACGGCTGGTGGAGAAGAATACCAGAGGACTCAGGAAACCGGATGGGACGGAAGTAAAATAAAGGAAACTTGAAAAACAAAAACCAGCCACATGGGATCCATTAGAGCGGGAAGCGTAATGGAAAACATGTGGCTGGTTTTTGAGTTCGGAGGCAACTATAAAAGCGCACAGATCTTCTCAACCGCGTCCTGCGGCCCCTTGGTATTCGGGATATCGTACTTTGCATATTTCTTATATAACCCGCGTCGCGTGAGATAGGTATTCTCGATTTCCTCTTTTGTATGGTTCTTAAATAACGGTCGTTCCGGGTGTAACGCAAGGTTCCGGTAGCAGTCCTCGAACGGGCGGTCGATATAGAAGATCGTGCCGCTCTTTTCGAGGATCTCCCCATTCCGGTCAAAGGTCAGCATTCCGCCTCCGGTAGAGACCACGGACGGGCCGAGGCCGCATACCTGATGGGCGATCTCATGTTCATAGTCCCGGAACAAAGACTCCCCGCCTTTTGCGAAGATCCCCGGGATTGTCATCTTGTAATGTTCGATCAGCATCTGATCCGTATCGTAAAAGGGGAGACCGAGCTGTTCGGAGAGAAGTTTCCCGATAGTGGTCTTTCCGCTGCTTGTGAAGCCGCATAAAATAATTGGATGTTCTGGTGTCATGTCTGGTTCCTCTCGAAAGGTCTGCTGATTCTGGCGAAAGTATTCTGCGTTTTTGATAATACCGCACCGGGTATCAAATGAGCCGGCAATGTCGGTCTGTAAATGAAAAGCACATATAAAATACCATAAATATAGAAGAAAGGCAATAAGAGTGAGGACAAAGTTTCCGGGAATAGCAGAAGCGGTTTCCTAAAACGTGGGCGGGCGAGTCTGCCGACACATATTTTACTCCGACTTCAACAATGGATAATGCCCCAAAAACTGCTGCAGCGCCAGATTCCCGGAGGATCTTTTCCACGCCGCAATGATCTCAACGACCTCCTCTTCGCCGATCAGCGGGATAAACACAAGGTTTTCCGCATTTGTCAGCTTATGCGTCACATAGGAGGGAATAATGGAGATCCCTTCCTCGATGGATACCATCATGAGAATACTCTCCACATCGTTGGAACGGAAGAAGATGTCCGGATGATATCCGGCCTGCTCATACATCTCGTAGAAGCGGAGGTCACTGACGGAATCACCGGTGCTGGACGGGGTCATGAACAGCAGGCGTTCGCCGTGGAGCTCTGACCGCTGAAGGGATTCCCGCCTGGAAAGTGGATGATTGCTGTAAACAGCGACCATCAGAGGACTGCGTTCAATGAGCCGGTATTCAATGGACTCGTTTTTCACGAGCTCCGTGCTGTCCCAGGTAAAAATAATATCATATTCGTCCTTCAATAGCCCCGCGGCGAGAAGATCGGTGTTTCGGCGGTAACAGGAAACAAGAATATTTGGATATTTATTATGGAAGAAACGCAGGGAGTTGGAAAAATTGCTTCGCTCAAAGCCTTTTGTATATCCGATCCGCAGGGTTCCTACCATACCGGTTGAAACCTCCTGAATCCGGTTTACCGCCTGATCAATGCGGCCGAGGATCGACCTTGCATCACTTAGAAATGCGCTTCCGGCCGGAGTCAGGGAGATCGGGCGGCTCGACCGGTCAAAGAGCGGGACGCCGAGGCTGTCTTCTAACGCGCGGATCTGCTGGGTGATGGCAGTCTGGGTAATATAAAACTGGTCTGCGGCTTTCGTGAAGCTGCGGCATTCAGCGGCGGTCACGAAGTAGCGCAGCTGGTTTGTGTTCATAAGCTCCTCCTAAAAAATAGGAATAAATCGCCCCACTCTGTGGGAAGCATCGTTACTCTTCGTAAAACATAAGTTTTTCTTATGATATCATACAAAATGCGCGGTTGCAAATCCTTTTACCGGGCGGTATCATAAGACTACTGATGCTGGATGGCGGTACAAGGGCAGATACGTTCCAAACAGTTACCCAAACGGAACATACTGTACAATACCGAATACAGTGACGCCAGCAGGATAAGAGCTGCGGATAAGACAGACGCGGACCGCAGCCGTAAGAGGGGAGTTATACTTATGAAACGAGAAAATTTTGGCTCACGTTTAGGTTTTTTACTGGTAAGCGCGGGCTGTGCGATCGGAATTGGAAATGTGTGGCGGTTTCCGTATGTAGCGGGACAGAATGGCGGCGGCGTGTTTGTCCTGTTCTATCTGCTGTTCCTGTTGTGTATGGGCGTTCCGGTCCTCACGATGGAGCTTGCGGTGGGACGTGCGGGACGAAAGAGCGCGGTCGGTGCGTATCGGGCGCTGGAAAAGCCGGGCAGTAAATGGCATGTACACGGCTGGTTCTGTATCCTCGGCTGTTATCTGTTAATGATGTATTACACGACCGTATCCGGCTGGATGCTCAGCTATTTCGTGAAGTTCGCGACGGGAACATTTACCGGAATGAATGCGGATCAAGTCGCAGGAGTATTTGGGGATATGCTCAGCAATCCCGGTGAGATGGGATTCTGGATGGCTGTGACCGTTGTTGTCGGATTCTTTATCTGCAGCAGAGGTCTTCAGAATGGCCTTGAGAAGATCACAAAATGGATGATGGCGGCGCTGTTATTGCTGATCCTGGTGCTTGCGGGACATAGCCTGATCCTTCCGGGTGCGAAAGAGGGACTGAGCTTTTACCTTCTCCCGGATTTCAGACGCGCGTCGGATGTCGGACTCGGATCGGTGATCATGGCTGCCATGAACCAGTCCTTCTTTACATTAAGCCTTGGCATTGCGGCAATGGAGATCTTCGGAAGCTACATGTCCGAGGAGCATACGCTTGCAGGTGAGGCGGTACGGATCTGCGGCCTTGATACGCTGGTAGCCCTTTCCGCCGGACTGATTATTTTCCCGGCATGCTTTTCCTTTGGCGTACAGCCGGATGCCGGCCCGCAGCTGATCTTTATCACACTTCCGAACGTGTTTGCCAACATGGCAGGCGGACGGATCTGGGGCATGCTGTTCTTCTTGTTTATGTCGGCGGCAAGCTTCTCAACCGTTATCGCCGTGTTCGAAAATCTGCTTTCCAGCTGCATGGATAACATCGGATGGAGCAGAAGGAAGGCTTCCGTGATCAACTGTATTTTCGTGCTGATCGCCAGCCTGCCCTGTGTTCTGGGCTACAATGTATGGAGTAATCTCCACATCATCGGCACGAGAGATGTTCTGGATTCTGAGGATTTCTTAGTCAGCAACCTGCTTTTACCGCTTGGATCCCTTGTTTATCTGTTATTCTGTGTGAGCAAGTGGGGCTGGGGATATGATAAGTATCTCGCGGAGGCAAACAAAGGAGCGGGACTTAAGATGCCGGGTGCGAACTGGGCGAAGATCTATTTCCGGTATGTTCTTCCGGTGCTGATTTTGGTGATCCTGATCCAGGGGCTGATCGGATAACAGACTCTCCGATATGCACGGGTTTCGTAACTGTGTACCGAACAGTTACCGGATTTCATAAAAAGACAGGAATTCATGAAAAACTTACCGGTTTAATGCGATATACACATAAAAACTTTAAAGCGTAAAAGTTTTTGTATTGAATATCGAAATAACCTGTGTTATAATAATCATCGCAAATACAAAAAAGAGGAGAGTAGCATTATGAAAAAGATGATTGCACTGGGCATGGCCGCTATCATGTGCCTGTCCATGACTGCATGCAGTGTCTCCACATCTTCCAAGACCGAGACGACCGCAGCAGCAACAGAAGCAGCTGAGACAACTGCAGAAGCAGCAAAAGACAGCGAGACAACCGCAGAGGCTGCCGGCGATCTTGTTGCGACCGCAGATTATCCGACAAAACCGATCACAATGATCATTCCTTACGGTGCAGGCGGAACAACCGATACATGGGGCAGAAAGCTTGCAGTCCTGCTTGAAAAATATTTAGGACAGCCGATTACCGTTACAAACCAGGGCGGCGCGTCCGGATCCATCGGAAGCCAGTTCGTAAAAGAGCAGCCGTCTGATGGCTACACACTTCTTGTGTGTGCGGAGACGATGGGAACCTACAGAACCATGAATATCTGCGACCTTGGATACGATGATTTCACCGTTATCTCTCCGTTAGTTGGTGATCCGAAGGTTCTTGTAGTCGGAAAAGACTCCAAGTACAACACTCTTCAGGAGCTTCTTGATGCGATCAAGGAAAATCCGGGAAAGATCACAATGTCCCACTCCGGCCCTGGAGGAAGCGGACACAATCAGGGCCTTGTATTAAAAGAGCTCGGCTATGAAGTTGCTATGACAAGCTTTGACTCCGGTAACGACGCACTTCTCGGTGTTATCGGCGGACAGGTTGACTTCACAAACCCGAATATCTCCACACTCGGCGGCTATATTGAGAGCGGCGATGTGAAACCGTTAGCAGTATTCTCCGATAAGAGAATGGACGCTTACCCGGATATCCCGGCGTTTACAGAGACAGTTCCGGAAGCTGAAAAGTACTTAAATATCCCGTACACACTCCTTTCCTTCGTTGTAAATAACGATACACCGCAGGAGGTCGTTGATGTATTAAAGGCAGCATCTGAGAAGGTATTCGCAGATCCGGAGTGGACCGACTTCGTAAAACAGAACGCAGCGGATCCGGTATATGACGAGTACAAAGATGATGCATCGATCCAGGCATTCTATGACAACTGGAAATCCGTAATCTGCTGGTTACAGTATGACAACGGTGTTGCCGAGAAGAGTCCGGAAGAGTTCGGCATCAAGAGAATTGGAGAATAATCAATGAAGAATAAGATTCATTCGCTGATCGTCGAAGGAATTGTATTTTGCGGGAGCGGCCTTGTGCTGCTCTCGTATTCTCTTTCATCCTACGCGAAAGGGTTTAACAAAAGCTGGGCACAGTCCCCGTACATGTTTCCGCTGATCGTGGCGATCGCCATGATCGGTCTGTCCTTATGGATCGTCGGAGAGGGAATTACGGCGATGAAAAAGGCTGCCGCAGATCCGGATGACAAGAAGCCGGAAAAGGCAGGAAAAACAGAAAAGCGGCGCTGGGTCGTGATCGCCCTGATCCTCTGTGCGATCTACTATGCGGCTCTCGCCTTCATTAAAATTCCGTATATCACCATCGGAATTTTATCTTTTGCGTATACATTTTCGACATTTGAGGTTGTGACGGTGGTATTCCTGATCGCCATGATGATTTTCATGGGTGTCAGAAAAATTCCGGTCCTTGTCTTCGTGCCGATCGGAACCACCTTGTTCTTAAGCCTCGCATTCCGCACATTCTTACATGTGCTTCTGCCATAGAAAGGAGAAAGGAAAATGATGCAGATGTTATCCGTGGTCGATCCGCGGTTTATTCTTATGGTTCTCCTTGGTTCTGTGGCTGGTCTGTTCGTAGGAGCGATCCCGGGACTTTCCGTGTCCATGGCGACCGCGCTTCTTGTATCCATTACTTATACCTGGGAACATTCAGACGCCCTGGCGATGATCATGGGTGTCTATGTAGTCGGAGTCTTCTCCGGTGCGGTATCGGCGATCCTGATCAATATCCCCGGCGCGCCTTCATCGGTCGTAACGACACTGGACGGCTACCCGATGTCGAAAAAGGGTCAGTCCTACAAGGCACTCTTTACCGCAACGATCTACTCGTTTATCGGAAGCTTATTTGGCCTTCTGGCTCTGGGACTCTTAGCGGAGCCGGTATCGAGAGTTGCGATCAAATTTACAAAGATGGACTATTTCCTTCTGGCTCTCTTCGGACTTGCGACAGTCGGTTCTGTCAGCACGAAGAACTACGCGAAGGGTCTTATCAGCGTTATGATCGGTCTTGTGATCAGCATGATCGGACTGGATCCGCTGATGGGAACAAAGCGCCTGACCTTCGGGATCCAGAACCTCGCGGGCGGTGTCAGCACAGTCCCGGCGCTTGTCGGCTTCTTCGGCTTTGCAGAAGTGCTCTCTGTTGTATACAACATGAAGCAGGAGCAGAATGTCCTTGCGATGGAAAAGGCGAAGGTCAGCCTGAAAGAGATCTTAAAGAGCTGGAAGCTTTCCTTATATACATCCACGATCGGTCTTTTAGTCGGCGCTCTTCCGGGAGCAGGCGGACCGGTGGCATCCTTTATCGCGTACAATGAGGCGAAGCGCCTCGTAAAGAAGCCGGAGGTTCCCTTCGGTGAGGGTGCGGTGGAAGGAATCGTGGCCAGTGAGTCCTCCAACAACGCATGTATCGGCGGTGCACTGATCCCGATGCTGACGTTGGCGGTTCCGGGCGACGCAGTTACCGCGATCATCCTTTCCGTATTCTATGTCCATGGATTACAGCCGGGTCCGTTATTTATCACCCAGAACAAAGAATCCTTCTACTCGATCGTAGTAGCGGGAATCATCGCGTGCTTTGCGCTTTTACTGTTAGGACTGATTGTTGCCCCGAGGATCTGTAAGGTCATTACGATCCCGAAGAACATCATGATCCCGGTGGTAACGAGCCTCTGTGTGATCGGTTCCTTCGCGTGCAACAACCGTCTGTTTGATGTGGGACTTATGTTCTTCTTCGGACTGATGGGATTCATGATGCGGCGGTTCGATTATCCGGTTGCCCCGCTGATCCTTGCGATGGTACTCGGAAAGATGATGGATTCCAACTTCCGTCAGGCCGTGTCCCTGGCATCGTCCTCCGACAACCCGTTTATGGCGATGTTCGGACATCCGATCACGATCGTTCTTTCGATTTGTACATTATTCGTCCTGCTTGGAAATATTCCGTGGACGAAGCCGTATATCGATAAAGTAAAAGGGATCTTTTCGAGAAAAACGGCGTAATTTCAGATAAAACTTCTGAAAAACAGGCCGGATCACCAAATTTCGACCGGCGCAGGATTTCCCGCCGGTGTGAAAGACGGTAGGAAATGAAAAAAGTATAAAAAGAGCAGGAAATCAGGCAAAAAGTGCTTGCATTTCCTGCTCTTTTTTGCTAAGATTATTACCTGTGACATGTAAAAAATCCTTGCTCCTGATACTGAAAATCGGGGGCCGGAAGACCAGAAGGAGGTTTATGAAACTATGAACAAATACGAGTTAGCAGTTGTTCTTAGCGCAAAACTTGAAGATGACGAGAGAGTAGCCGCACTTGAGAAAGTGAAAGGCTATATCACACGTTTCGGCGGTAATATCGTTGATGTGGACGAATGGGGCAAGAAGAGACTTGCATACGAGATCCAGAAGAGCAAAGAGGGATTCTACTACTTCATCCACTTCGAGGGTGAGGCAAACTGCCCGAACGAGGTTGAGGCTCACATCCGTATTATGGAGCCGGTTGTTCGCTATCTTTGCGTAAGACAGGACGCTTAATAAAGAAAGAGTGAGAATATGAACAGAGTTATCCTTATGGGTAGATTAACCAGAGATCCGGAAGTACGCTATTCCCAGGGCGAGCGCTCCATGGCAATCGCAAGATATACGCTTGCAGTTGACAGAAGAGGCAGAAGAAGCCAGGACGGCGATCAGGGTCAGACGGCCGATTTTATCAACATCGTAGCTTTTGATCGTGCCGGTGAATTTGCGGAGAAATATTTCCGTCAGGGCATGCGTGTACTGGTTTCCGGAAGAATCCAGACCGGAAGCTATGTAAATAAGGATGGCCAGAAGGTCTATACAACCGATATTATTGTAGATGACCAGGAATTCGCTGACAGCAAGGGTCAGGGCGGCGATAACAGCGGCTTTGGCGGCGGCAACAGCTACGGCGGCGGAAACCGCGGCGGCTATCAGCAGGGGACAAGACCTGCTCCGTCCAGTGCCATCGGCGATGGATTTATGAATATTCCGGATGGAGTCGAGGACGAAGGACTTCCATTCAACTAAATACCAGTCTGAGACAATACAGTGCGTTACTCCTAATTCGCTGTGAGTAGACTGAGTTTGCACGTGACCGGACAAGCGTTGGACGGTTACAGACAACGAAACTAACAGGAGGTAATTTAAAATGGCATTCAATAAAGGTGACAAGTCCGATTCTTCCAGAGTAAGAAGAGGCGGCATGCATAGAAGAAAAAAAGTTTGCGTATTCTGCGGCGATAAGAACGGCGAGATCGATTACAAGGACGTAAACAAGTTAAAGAGATACGTATCCGAGAGAGGAAAAATCCTCCCGAGAAGAATCACAGGCAACTGCGCGAAGCACCAGAGGGCTTTAACAGTAGCTATCAAGAGAGCACGTCATATCGCTCTTATGCCGTACACATGTGAATAATTCCTTAGAATAAGGATTTTCACTGATAAAGTAAGGTTTTATCTAATTAATTTGAAGCATCATTCGAGCCCCTATGTGAGAGATCACACAGGGGCTTTTTTTCTATTGGCGTATTTCGTATGGGACATTTCGTTTCCAGCATCGCCAATTTAGCATAAATTGCATAAATAATCGGGAAAGCAACATAGATAAATATAGTTGAATATGTTTTACGTCCGTGTTAGAATGAACATAGAAAACTAAAAAGCATAGCATCTGCAAGGGTGCTACCAACACCCTTGCAGATGTGAAAAGTGTTTAAGGGACACTTCTCACAATGGTTGCGCCACTACTATGCCATTCCATTATAGTCGAAATAATAATAATAGACAAGATGGAAATGGGGTAGGAGTTTATTTGTTGTACAGAAAATGACAGCAGGAGTGTGAAGTGGAATCTTTGCACCCCTGCTTTTTAGTTTCTTCAATTGTTATACTACAATTTGTGTTTAAACGAAAAAAGTGGACCACAGGGAGGAATTGTATGAAGAAACAATATCTGGCATGGGGACTGGCAATAAGCTTGTCCATAGGAACCATATTTGGAAACAGCGGAATTTCCTGGGCGTTTGAAAATACGAATCAGGACAAAACAGCCAATGTGGAGAAGGAAGAGAGCAGCTTGTGGGATGAGTTGGGTTTATTGACACCCAGCAACGCGGTAGAGCTTATGACATCAAGCAATGCGGCAACAGAAAATACAACAAATAAACCAACTGAAACAACAGGATTAAAAAAACAGTTTACGACAGAAGATGGAATCATTGTTGAGATAGATTCACAGGATGTCATTCTGCCGGAAAACACACAGATCCAGGTGAAAAAGGTCGATTTAGGATCTGAGATCACAGATTCTGTGCGCTCATCAATGCAGGAAAACCAAAAAGAACTTGACCAGATTTATGCTTATGATATTTCATTCTGGAGTGATGGTGAAGAGTTTGAACCGTCTGATGGAGTGAAGGTAATATTTAAACTCCAGAATACCTTGACAGGGGAACAAGTCGATGAGTCAGAAATTTTCCATGTGAAAGATGGGGAAGATGTTGCTGAATTTGTTCCGAAGACAGTAGAAGGAGATCAGGAAATTAGCTGCCAGTCGGTAGGGTTCTCGGTTTATGGAATTGCGGTGGCGCAGGCAGAGGAATGGATTCCGATTTATACGGCAGGAGATTTGCAGAACATACAGAATGATCTGGCGGGCAACTATAAATTAATGAATGATATTGATATGTCTGATTTTAGCTGGAAACCGATTGGTGAAGACACAAAGCAAAAACTCCGTGGATTTACAGGAACATTGGATGGACAGAATTTTAGCATATCAAATTTAAGCTTGAAAGCTGGGAAAAGCTATAGGGATTCTAATTTAAATATTGGATATGGCATATTTACAGAATTATTGGGAACTGTAAAGAATTTGAAAATTACAGATTCTGTTTTTGAGGTAGACGATGATCATATAAGTAATAATGCTATTTCGTCTATTGATGTTGGTATATTAGCGGCTTCTTTGACGGGCGGATCAGTTGAAAATTGCGTAGCTCAGAATTGTGAAATAGATTTAAGAACAACTTTGGAAATACCTGCTATGAATGTGGGTACTTTTTCCGGAAAGACTTCAGGAACATCATTTATAAAAAATTGTAAAGCCGATAATTCTACGATAAAGGGTAGTACATATTCAAGGCTGACATTGGGCGGAATTGCCGGCAGTGCATATGAAATAAGTGATAGTATATTTGCAGGTAGTGTAAATGTTGTTTCATCAGGGAATTTTTCGAGTGCATCATATGTAGGAGGAATTTCAGGAATAACAAGGAACCAGATGAAGAACTGCGTTAATTCTGGAAATATAACGGCAACTGCTTCATCTCAAATTATTGCGGGCGGAATTACAGGCAGAGCATCTGGAATGGCATTACCAGTTAGCATGTGTGTCAATTATGAAGCGGTATATACAGACTCAAGACTTGATAGGGGTGTAGCAGGAGGAATTGTTGGTGAGCTTTATAGCTCTTTCGTTGAAAACTGTTATAATGCAGGCAACGTAAAAGTGGTAACAGGATATGCGGGTGGAATTATTGGATATGATAATCAGACAACCAGATCTATTAGCAGATGCTATAATATTGGAAGCGTAGAAACTGAATCAAATGACAAAAAATCTTATGCTGGAGATATTATTGGATATACCCAAAATGGTGTATCTGCAGTGACAGGTACAGATGGAAAAGTTGCATTACTTTTACGTGCAGTCGATAAGAAGTGTTATTATATTAATACAGCCGTAGGAAATAAAAATGAACGGATGGACAATGTTGTAAAAGTAACTTTGAGTGAGATGGAAGAACAGAGCACTTTTGAGGAATTTGATTTTGATAATGTTTGGGTAATGGGGGAGGAAACATACCCATATCCAGTCCTTCAATTCCAAAATGATGTTCCGCAACAGCCAGACAATCCAGATATACCAGACAGCGATGAGCAGTTAGGCTGGGTAAAATTTAAAAATGGTAAAGTTGGATATTATATTCTTGAGAATAATCAGTGCCAGTTGCTGAAATCAGGCATTTATAAGTTAAATTACACGGATCAGAACGGTGTAATTTTCAATGGTAGATGGAAATTTAATGAAAATGGCTATGTTATGACGGGCATGCATGATGGCTTGTATTATTGCGAAGATGAAGATGGATTATATCCATATGGAATGTGCATTCCAGATAAAGGATTAGACGGAATCTTGAAAGAAGAATACAATCAGTCGCATATCCGTCCATCGACAGTACTGAGCAGATATTCGTTCATTTCAACATATATGGATGATATGAATTATTTTTCGTATATTCTTTCAGCTAAGATCGATGATGGTTGGATGAAACTGACGGGGGATGCATTCCTGAGGTTGGCAAAACAACTCGGCTTTATAGATATTGATGACATAAATGTTGAGTATTTAATGACAGAGTCAAATAACAGAAAAATTCTGGCAAAAGTACTGGACGTAAAGTTTGCGGTAGAGGGAGAAAAGATAGACGACAGTATAGAACTGTGGACGGATCCGAAGGTGGTTGCTAAAGCTTGGGACGAAGTTAAAGATGAGAGGGGGTATATCAAGTTCATAATAGAAAAAGTTAGTGATGCATTGAAAAACGAAGAAAAATATTCGGATTCATTTAATGAATTGGCGAAAGAAGTAAAGAAAAAAGAGAGTAATGGAGAAGATGCTGAAGAAATTTTAGGCATTGTTGCAGCAAAGAATTATGAATTATTTGATACAATCATGGAACAGGTAAACGGTTGGTCAGATGCGCTTCGGGATCATTCAGAAAAAATAAGTTATCTGAATGAGTTGGAAGCGTCAATCGATAAGATTGATTCTGGCAAGATAAAAAATATCCAGAATTTAAAGAATGCTGTTTCAGAATTAAGAAATAATTATGAAGAACGGATAAAACTTCAAGTATTTGATACCTGCTTTGCGGTAATAGAGCAGGGAAATTCATGGAATGAAGTTTTGACCGGGGAAAAAAGACCGTTGACAGGTTGGGATTTCAAAGAAAATACAAAATACAATATGTCTAAGGTTGTAGCAGATGTTATAAAAGATCTCGGCGAAGGAAGTTTACCGTTACTTAAGGGACTTAGCAAAGCTATCACTACGATCCAGACTATCGACGGAAGACCGGAAGCAGTTAATACGATTGCACAAACGCAGATGCTTTATACTGTAGCATATGATGTTCTGCGGGAAAAGGAAGAAAAACTTTTAATAGATGGAGATTCAGAAAGCTTAGCAGACTATTTAAATGCTTTTGAATTTATGAGATGCATAACAATTTTGAGATATCGGAATATGAAAAAAGTGTATGACTCTATATATAGCAGAGATGGTCTGAAGCAATTTAAAGTGGATTTTTTACAGAAAGAAATTGACAAGCTTCAGAGAATCACGCCATTAAATTATTTTGAAGATGAGTTTGCTTCACTGACATTTGCCGGTTCATGGGATGAATCTGGAGAAAAATATTATTATGCAACAGATGGGGATGAGAGATTTTACATAGAAAACAGATGGGCCTACATTGATGGCAAACGGTACTATTTTGATCAGAATGGTCGGGTTTTAGTCGGAACACAGAAGATCACGGATGAAACCGGAGAAGGGGAATATTACTTCAGCACCGGTGATGGCTCAGAACATAACAAGGATCATCGTGGAGCAATGCAGACTGGACCGATTGAGATCAATGGCAAAGAATATTATTATGATTCAAATTCAGGAGTAAATCGTGGCCGGAAAGTAATAAACAGCCGGATCGAAATTGGACCAAAAGACTACCGGTATTATGGACCTGATGGTGCTTACGACAGAGAAAAGAGTGGATTTTCGGAAGTTACGGATACAGATCCAAACCATAAGTTCTATGATAAAGGCGGAATCCGATACGCAACCAACTGCCCGGTAGATATTATTATTTACGATGAAAACGACAATATGGTCGGGAAAATTGTAAATGATCAGGTGCAAAATGTGACGGATGATGAAATCGACGTATATGTTGATTCTGCGGGACAGAAGATCGTTGGCGTTCCACAGAGTGGCAAATATAAACTGGAGATTATTGCCCGTGCTGCAGGAACTATGGATTATTCTGTTGCTGAGTTTGCGTCAGATGGTTCGGGTTTGATTGGAAAGACGGACTATCGCGCTGTGACACTTAACCAGGCGGATCATTTCTATGGAATTACGGAATCAATGTTCTATAATGGTGAAGAGCATAATTCATATCGTCTTCTGAAAGAAAATACAGAGATTGAGTTGGCTGAATATCAGGATACATTGACAAGTTATCTGATCAATGCTTCGGCAGAAGGACATGGCACTGTTGAAGGAAGCAAAGCTGCAATTCGTGGTGATTTTGCAAAATTAACAGCAAAGCCAGATAGTGGATATCGTTTTGTCGGCTGGTATGATAAAGATGGCAATTGTGTATCAAAAGAACTTGAGTTCCGATTCAGAGTATTGGAAGAGCAGAACTTTACTGCCAAATTTACGGTAAGAGGGGCATCAGATAGTGGATCGGATAGTTCAGATGACAGTGATGATACCTCCTATATACCGAAACGAGGAGTAACAGGAAAGTGGATAAAGAATGAAAAAGGCTGGTGGTATCAGAGAATAGATGGTACATGGCCACATGATGAATGGTGCGAACTGGAATATTTGGGACGAAAAGAGTGGTACTATTTTGACAAGAATGGCTATGTGGTTACTGGCTGGTTGAAATGGAATGGATGCTATTTCTATCTGAATCCGATTTCTGATGGCTGGTTTGGCAGAATGGAAACAGGCTGGAAGAAGATTGATGGAAAATGGTATTATTTAGAACCAGTTTCTGGTCAGAATAAGGGACATTTGTTCGTGAATACAGTCACTCCAGACGGATACAAAGTAGATTCGAATGGAGCCTGGATGAAATAAAAAATAGGAACGGCACTGCTCCATCGGTATTTACATCTGAGAAAGAGGCAGTGCCGTTTTTCAAACTTAATTTAGGGCGCTATGTCAATAGATAGGGGAGAATTCGTCAGAATCCCGTGTGAAAAGCAGCGTGGGTGTTCTTACGGGCATATAATGTATAAGAACACTTAATAATTCCATTTACGTCTACTATCTTTTCCAGCGATCCTCGATGAATTGCAATATTTGTTTTCGGCATAAATGTCAAACAAACATTTTACATCCCTGCCGATATGGAAAATGATTTCGGAATCAATGTCAAATAATATGTAAATACAGTCAGTTGTTCATCGCTGAGATTTAAAATTTCCTGAAGTCTCACCATTAAGGCATCCATTAGTATGTCAGGTGATTTGTTAAAAAAGAAATTTTTCCCCGAAAACTGGGAAATATAAGAAGCTGCAATAAGGAGCTGCATGAAAATTACATTTAAGGATATTTATGTCTGAAAATTGACTTTTTTGCTGACACCCTTTATACTACGTAGAGGAAAAGTCAAAAAAAGAAACAGCAATGTGGAAGGGCAGTACACTATTCGAGAGGTCATTGAAAGGTCCAGAACATAATTCTGGACCCTTTTTTTAGCCTTCTGAGGAAATTCTATGGAGAAACAGTACACTGCTATGCTGTTCCCACATTGGTTTGCGGTTTGTGAAAAGGTATCGAAAAGGAGAAGGAAGGGGGAGCTGAAAATTTCAACCGCCCGTTTTGACTTGTTCTGAATAAGAAAATAAAGCCCACCGATATCCGGTGGCGGAATGGAGCATTTCAAATGATTCATGATGGATTTATCTATCTGGCCACTTTAATGCTGTTAGCAGCAATTCTGGTCAATCTTCCCGTGTACCTGCGGGGAAAAGGCGCACAGACCTTTTTTAAATTTGCACCGCCGATCGTTCTGATCTATTTGGGCATGATGCTTTTATGTACTATGAAAGTATGGGATCTGCAGGATACGTCAGCCATTTACGTATCGATCAAAAATCCGTTACTCTACGCAATGCTGTTTTTAATGCTGCTGCGTTGTGATCTGAAAAAGATCATTAAATTAGGACCGAAAATGCTGATCGGTTTCTTCTCAGCGAGTATTTCAATCGGTGTTGGTTTTGTAGTAAGCTATGGTATTTTCCATAAATTACTGGGTCCGGAAAGCTGGAAAGCACTTGCAGCACTGTGCGGAAGCTGGTTAGGCGGCGGCAGTAATATGCTGGCGATTCAGGCAATTCTGGATGTAAGTGAAGAAAGTCTGGCATATTCGCTGGTAATGGATTCGGTTTGTGCAGTAATCTATGTTATGTTCCTTCTGTGGGTGATCAACTTCTCTAAGGAATTCAACTCCTGGACAAAGGCAGATGTACGTCTGATCGATGAAGTAGGAGCATCTCTGGAAAAAGAGGCAAGGGAGGACAAGAGACCTCTTACCTGGAAAAACATGCTTCTTTTAATCGGCGTATCCTTCTTTATATCCTCTCTGTCCAAGGATGCCGGTGTTATGGTTGCGTCTGTTCTGCCTGTTTTTGATAAGGCAACCTGGACAGTTCTTCTTGTAACAGCTGTAGGTCTGATCGTAGCAATGACTCCTTTTGGAAAGATTAAGGGAACGGAAGAAGTTTCCAATATCATGCTTTACATTGTCATCGCAATGATCGCTTCCAGAGCAGATATTTCTGCTATGGGAAATGCACCGGTATGGCTGGCTGCCGGATTCCTGATCCTGCTGATCCATATAGCGGTTATGGTAATCCTTGCAAAGCTGATCCGACTGGATATCTTTACCTGTGCGGTTGCTTCTCTGGCGAATGTCGGAGGAACTGCGACAGCGCCGGTACTTGCAGGTGCATACAGCAGCGCACTGGTTCCGATCGGTATCCTGATGGCCCTTCTCGGCAATATCATTGGAACACCGGGCGGCGCATTTGTAGGATACTTAATGAGCCTGATCGGGTAGAGAACAACAA
>ERZ837590.430-NODE-430-length-35699-cov-3.558495_pt1 | contig 35699 bp, 39 predicted proteins | sample MGYA00519573_ERZ837590 | MGnify/ENA primary metagenome ERZ837590 (study PRJEB31850, sample SAMEA3708820) | human gut metagenome | biome: human gut; feature: human-associated habitat; material: faeces | place: China | collected 2014 ... | reverse complement strand
CCGGGAAAGTCATCCACGGCCAGGGCGATAGCCACTGGGCGGTCAAAAAGGATGGCGGCGATTTTGACCAGTTCACCGGCGCCACCATCACCCCCCGGGCGGTGGTCAATGCCGTTAAGCGCGCAGGCTTATATGCACAAACGCTGCCTGCGCAACTTCCTGAATTCACCGCCTGTGGAGAATAACCATGAGCGAAGTTAAAGACGTCATCGTCCAGGGCCTGTGGAAAAATAACTCCGCCCTGGTTCAGCTGTTAGGTATGTGTCCTCTGCTGGCGGTCACCTCGACCGCCACCAACGCCCTCGGGCTGGGTTTGGCCACCACCCTGGTGTTAACCCTGACCAACCTGACCATCTCCAGCCTGCGCCGCTGGACGCCGGCGGAGATCCGGATCCCCATCTACGTAATGATTATCGCCTCGGTGGTGAGCGTCGTGCAGATGCTGATCAACGCCTATGCCTTCGGCCTCTATCAGTCGCTGGGGATTTTCATCCCGCTTATCGTGACCAACTGCATCGTGGTCGGCCGCGCCGAAGCCTTTGCCGCCAAAAAAGGGCCAGCGCTGTCGGCACTGGACGGTTTCTCGATCGGCATGGGCGCTACCTGCGCGATGTTTGTGCTGGGCTCCCTGCGCGAGATCCTTGGCAACGGCACCCTGTTTGACGGCGCCGACAGTCTGCTTGGCAGCTGGGCGAAGGTTCTGCGCATCGAGGTTTTCCACACCGACACCCCTTTCCTGCTGGCTATGCTGCCGCCAGGCGCCTTTATTGGCCTCGGCATGATGCTGGCGATTAAATACCTTATCGATGAACGTAGCAAACAGCGGAAGGCGCAAGCGGCCCGGGCCGTCTCTGTCGCCCCGTCCGACGTGACAGGGAAAGCATAATATGAACAAAGCCAAACGCCTGGCGATCCTCACCAGGCTGCGGGAAAACGATCCCCACCCCACTACCGAACTGCATTTCAGTTCGCCGTTCGAGTTGCTGATTGCCGTTCTGCTTTCTGCACAGGCCACCGATGTCAGCGTCAACAAAGCGACAGCCAAACTCTATCCGGTGGCCAATACGCCCGCAGCGATGCTGGCCCTGGGGGTGGATGGGGTAAAATCGTATATCAAGACTATCGGCCTGTTTAACAGCAAAGCGGAAAACGTCATCAAAACCTGCCGCATCCTGTTGGAGCAGCACAATGGTGAGGTGCCGGAAGACAGAGCAGCGCTGGAGGCGCTACCCGGCGTGGGCCGTAAAACCGCCAACGTGGTGCTGAATACCGCCTTTGGCTGGCCGACCATCGCCGTGGACACGCACATCTTCCGCGTCTGCAATCGGACGCAGTTCGCCCCGGGCAAGAATGTTGAACAGGTGGAAGAGAAGCTTCTGAAGGTGGTCCCCGCCGAGTTTAAGGTCGACTGCCATCACTGGCTGATCCTGCATGGGCGTTATACCTGTATTGCCCGCAAGCCGCGCTGCGGCTCCTGCCTGATTGAAGATCTTTGCGAATACAAAGATAAAGTCTACGCCTGACTGTCTCGTCTCTATTGCGGTCATAGCTTAACTCTGGGTTATGGCCCGCATTCATCTATTTCACCGGCCATTAACACCACATAATCATCATGATTATGGATGATTATCCGGTTATATAACAAACAACTAGTTCATTCATTTTTTATCAGCGCAAAATTTCTATGCATTTGTGATCCAGATCATGCTCGCAACTTTATGTTGATTGAATGTTACTGGAATGGAAATAAATGTCAGGCAATACAACGGATGAGTAAAGATTGTCAGGATAATGACCCATTATTTTTTAATATAATGGACCATATCACTATGCTTACGCCAGATCAGTAGAATATATCGCCTTTTCCCGGCAAACCGGCGAACCCAAAAGATAAAAATACCAACGATATCGAAACGGTAAAATTTAACGCTGTATAACATTCATATGTCCGGAGCATTATACCACCCTGATTATGTGTAACAGATTATTACAAAAGCCTTGCCTGATGCGCCAGGATAGTGAACATTACTTGCCGTTTTCCCTCCAAGAATAACTATAAAGGCGGCGGTCCAACGAGATTGCGCCCCGAACACCCCCCAGTAAATATGGGATGTAAAAAAAGAGGTATATGTGTCTACTGCAAACAATAAACCAGCAGAAAGCGTGAGTCTGAACGCTTTCAAACAACCACGCGCGTTCTATCTCATTTTCTCGATCGAGTTGTGGGAGCGTTTTGGTTACTACGGCCTGCAAGGGATCATGGCCGTTTACCTGGTAAAACAGCTGGGTATGTCGGAAGCGGATTCCATTACTCTGTTCTCCTCCTTTAGCGCGCTGGTTTATGGCCTCGTCGCCATTGGCGGCTGGCTGGGTGATAAAGTGCTGGGTACCAAGCGTGTCATCATGCTGGGCGCTATCGTGCTGGCGATTGGCTATGCGCTGGTGGCCTGGTCCGGTCATGACGCCGCTATCGTCTATATGGGTATGGCGACCATCGCCGTCGGTAACGGCCTGTTTAAAGCCAACCCGTCCTCCTTGCTTTCTACCTGCTATGACACGACCCACGTCTGGACGGTGCATTTACCATGTACTACATGTCCATCAACATCGGTTCGTTCTTCTCTATGCTGGCAACCCCGTGGCTGGCCGCACGTTTTGGCTGGAGCGTAGCGTTTGCCCTCAGCGTGGTGGGGATGGTGATCACCATTATTAACTTCGCCTTCTGTCAGAAATGGGTTAAACAGTACGGCTCTAAACCGGACTTTGCCCCGGTACACATGGGTAAACTGCTGGCGACCATCGCTGGCGTGGTGGTGCTGGTCGCTATCGCCACCTGGCTGCTGCACAACCAGGGTATCGCACGTATGGTGCTGGGCGTCGTCGCACTGGGTATCGTCGTGATTTTCGCCAAAGAAACCATAGGCCTGAAAGGCGCTCCGCGTCGTAAAATGATCGTCGCTTTCCTGCTGATGGTAGAAGCGATTGTCTTCTTCGTGTTGTACAGCCAGATGCCGACCTCGCTGAACTTCTTCGCCATCCGTAACGTGGAGCACTCGATCCTCGGTCTCGCCTTTGAACCGGAACAGTATCAGGCGCTGAACCCGTTCTGGATCATGATTGGTAGCCCGATTCTGGCCGCCATCTACAACAAGATGGGCGACCGCCTGCCGATGCCGCACAAATTTGCTATCGGTATGGTACTGTGCTCTGGCGCATTCCTCGTCCTGCCTTTAGGGGCGAAGTTCGCCAGCGACGCCGGTATCGTCTCGGTCAACTGGCTGATTCTGAGCTACGCGCTGCAGTCTATCGGTGAACTGATGATTTCCGGCCTCGGCCTGGCGATGGTCGCTCAGCTGGTTCCTCAGCGTCTGATGGGCTTCATCATGGGCAGCTGGTTCCTCACCACGGCAGGCGCGGCGATCATCGCCGGGAAAATCGCTAACCTGATGGCAGTCCCGGAGAATGTCACCGATCCGCTGGTGTCGCTGGAAGTGTACGGTCACGTATTCCTGCAGATTGGTATCGTCACCGCGGTTATCGCCGCCCTGATGCTGCTGACCGCGCCGAAACTGAATCGTATGACTCAGGACGACAGCGCGGACATTAAAGCACGCGAAACCGCGGCTGCCTGACGCCGCAGGGAAAACTAATTATTTTTAAGCCGCTAACGTTAGTTTAGCGGCTTTTTTTTTACCCCTGGCAGGACTAACATACAGAAAACTGCAGCCACGAGGAGTCACGCATGAAACTGTTCTACAAACCCGGCGCCTGTTCCCTTGCCTCGCATATTGCCCTGCGCGAAAGCGGTCTGGATTTTACCCTGCAGGGCGTGGATCTGGCCCAAAAACGGCTGGAAAACGGGGAAGACTATCTGCTGATCAACCCGAAAGGTCAGGTGCCGGCGCTGCTGCTGGATGATGATATCCTGCTCACTGAGGGCGTAGCCATCATGCAGTACATCGCAGACCAGGTGCCGGATCGTCATCTGCTGGCGCCGGTGGGCTCGATTGCGCGCTATCAGACTCTCGAATGGCTGAACTATGTGGCCACCGAGCTGCATAAAAGCTTTACCCCGCTGTTCCGCCCGGATACCCCGGAGGACTATAAGCCTGTCGCGCGGGGGCTGCTTGAGAAAAAGCTGCAATACGTTGATGCAGCGCTGGCAGACAAACAGTGGCTGACAGGCCATCGCTTCACCATTGCCGATGGTTATCTGTTTACGGTGCTGCGCTGGGCCTATGCTATAAAACTGGATATGGCTGCCTATGGTCATATCGGCAGCTGGATGACGCAGGTGGCAGCGCGTCCGGCGGTGGCGGCCGCACTGGCGGCTGAAGGCTTAAAATAAGGCCTGAACCTGCCCGGCGGACCGTCGGGCAGGCCCTGGGAGTTACAGCCGGGTGGCGCTGAAGCAGTGCTCCGGTACGGCGATGCGATCCTGCGCCGCTACTACCTGTAGTTCGTATTCCTGCATATTTTTGGTGGCGAGCATAATCTCGTACACCGCGGCGGTGACGTGTTCCAGCGCATCGCGCAGACTTGCCCCCTGCAGCAATTTAACCAACAGCAGACCGCTGGTCACATCGCCGACGCCCACCGGCTGACGCAGGCCGAAATCCACCAGCGGCCGACTAATATGCCAGGCTTCTTCGGCCGTCACCAGCAGCATCTCAAAACGATCCATACTCAGACCCGCACGGGCAAGATGCTTAACTAATACCACTTCCGGCCCCTGGGCAATCAGCTCCCGCGCGGCGGCCACTGCCTCGCTGACGCTGGCGACCGGATGACCGCACAGGATCTCCAGCTCAACCAGATTCGGGGCAATAATATCGCTGGCCGGCAGCGCATAGCGCACGTGGAACTCCGCCACGCCCGGCGCAACGATGCAGCCCTTCTCCGGGTGACCCATCACCGGATCGCAAAAATATTTCGCCGCCGGATTGGCCGCCTTAACCTGACGCACGATACCGAGGATATGCTCTCCCTGCTCAGAGGAGCCAAGATAGCCGCTCAGTACCGCATCGCAGGTCTGCAGCTTGTCGATATCGGCAATCCCCTGAACGATATCCGTCAAATGCGAAGGCGGCATGACGCAGCCGGTCCATTTGCCGTACTGCGTATGGTTAGAGAACTGTACGGTATTCAGGGGCCAGACATTGGCGCCCAGACGACGCATCGGAAATTCGGCGGCACTGTTGCCGGCATGGCCAAACACAACGTGAGACTGAATGGCGAGGATGTTCTTCATTTTCTTACCACAACCCTAAAAAGAAAAAGGGCGTGGTTTCCCACGCCCTGGCAGTATTTTTTTATTTCCAGCAGACCAGGCAGTAATTTTTCTTACCGCGACGCAGCAAGGTGTAGCGGCCAAACAGGCGATCGCTGTCACTGAATACATATTCCGGGTCGGCCTGTTTTTCGCCGTTGATGGTCACCGCGTTAGAGGCAACGGTTTTACGCGCCTGACCGCGGGACGGCTGCAGCTCGGAATCAACCAGCGCCTGCAGCAGATCGGCGCCTTTTTCCATTTCGATCATCGGCACGCCATCCTGGGCCAGCTGTTCGAAGTCTGCTTCGCTCAGGTCGCTCAGGTTACCGTTGAACAGGCTTTCGGTAATGCGCTTCGCCGCTTCCAGGCCTTCTTCGCCGTGGACAAGGCGCGTCACCTGCTCTGCCAGCACGTACTGGGCGCGCGGCGCTTTACCGCTGTTTTTGTCTTCTTCTTCCAGGGCATTGATCTCCGCAATGTCCATAAAGGTGAAGAATTTGAGGAAGCGATAGACATCAGCATCCGCGGTGTTGATCCAGAACTGGTAGAATTTGTACGGACTGGTTTTCTTCGGATCCAGCCACACGGCGCCGCCTTCGGTTTTACCGAATTTGGTGCCGTCCGCTTTGGTGATCAGCGGTACGGTCAGGCCAAACACCTGGTTCTGATGCAGACGACGGGTCAGATCGATGCCGGAGGTGATGTTGCCCCACTGGTCAGAGCCGCCAATCTGCAGCGCCACGCCGTGCAGCTTGTTCAGGCAGGCAAAGTCGTAACCCTGCAGCAGATTGTAAGAGAACTCGGTAAAGGAGATACCCTGATCGTCACGATTCAGACGCTGCTTCACCGCTTCTTTGTTGATCATCTGGTTAACAGAGAAGTGCTTACCGATATCGCGCAGGAAGGTCAGCACGTTCATGCTGCCAAACCAGTCATAGTTATTCGCCGCGATCGCCGAGTTGTCGCCGCAGTCAAAATCAAGGAACGGAGCCACCTGTTTGCGGATTTTATCCACCCACTCCTGCACGGTATCCTCGGTGTTTAGTTTACGCTCAGCGGCTTTGAAGCTTGGGTCGCCAATCAGACCGGTTGCGCCGCCCACCAGCGCCACAGGTTTATGACCTGCCTGCTGGAAGCGTTTCAGGCATAACAATGGAACAAGATGCCCCAAATGCAAGCTGTCAGCGGTAGGATCGAAGCCGCAATAGAGCGCGATCGGGCCTTGCGCCAGTCGCTCTGCTAACGCTTCCTCGTCCGTCACCTGGGCTACCAGCCCCCGCTCTTGCAATTGTTTAATCAAGTTACTGCTTGCCATCAAATTCTCCATGTATAAACGACTGCACCTCTGCCGGTACACGACTTTTCGCCAGATGCGAAAAGTACATAGAATAAAGCGCCGGCCCTTTCAGCGCCAGCGCTTCGATAACTAATTTCGGCGTTTACGGCGCCAGACGGTCTATTTTCCAGGCGCCGCTATCGCGCTGGTATAAAAAGCGATCGTGCAGACGGTGTTCTCCCCCCTGCCAGAACTCCATCTGCTCAATGCTGACGCGGAATCCGCCCCAGAAGCTCGGCAACGGCACTTCACCCTGCTGGAACTTCTGCTTCAGCTCGAGGAATTTGCTTTCGAGGATGCCGCGGGCTGAGATCCGGCTCGACTGCTTCGAGACCCAGGCGCCAATCTGGCTGTCGCGCGGACGGCTGTGGAAATATTTGACCACTTCCAGCGTCGACAGACGCTCCGCTTTGCCGATTACCATCACCTGGCGCTCCAGCATATGCCACGGGAAAAGCAGGCTGACCTGCGGGTTATTTTCAATTTGATGCGCTTTGCGGCTGCCGAGGTTGGTATAAAACACCAACCCTTTTTCGTCGTAGTGCTTCAGCAACACAATGCGCTGGTAGGGCTGGCCGCGCTCATCGACGGTGGCAACCACCATGGCCGTCGGGTCGGCAAGTTTCGCATCGCAGGCCTGACGCAGCCAGCGTTCAAACAGCGGCAGGGGTTCAGCAGGAAGATCGTGGCGACGCAAACCGCCACGGGTGTATTCACGGCGCAAATGCGCAATTTGCTGGAGTTCGTCGTTATCAGACATGGCCATTGAGGATGTAGTCATAAGGTGGCGTTATTGTGCGCCCCCCGGACAGAAATCTCAACGTTTGGCCGTCTGCAGCTGACAGTTATCAAGGACGATGCGGTCGCGCTTATAGACGGTGGCGGTATCGCCTTTTGACCAGAACACATAGACGCCGTCGGTGTAGCGCGCCCCGGAAGCCGACAGCCCCTCAGACAGGTTCAGTTGCTGATTATCATAGATAAAACTGACCTGCTGGCGTGCGTTATTGCGATGGACCGTCAATGGTTTCTGGTCGCATTGATACTCCAGCGTGTCCGTCTGCATCCGCTCGACAAACTGGTTGTAGTAGCTACAGCCCGCCAGCATAAAAGGTACAACTGCGATAAGAATTTTTTTCATTCGTTTGCCTTCGACTTTCCCGGTCACGGCGGGCACTCCGCCCTCCGCTTAACTTGTCCAGTTTACCGGTCGCATCGTATTTAAGATTTCAGTTAACTCCGATTCTGCGGCGGGTTAGCCGGAAAAATGGCGCCCAGCACCGAGGCTTCGCTGGCGCCGGTCACGGAGGGCAGATTGCCCGGCAGACCAGCCAGCGTTCGCCAGGCCAGCCAGGCAAAGGCCAGCGCTTCCATATCATCGCCGCTGATCCCCGCCTCATCGGTGGTGGAGACCTCGGTTCCCGGCAGCAGCGCCGCCAGGCGCGCCATTAACAAGGGGTTACGCGCGCCGCCGCCGCACACTAACAAACGCTCGCAGCCGCCGCTTAACAATACCTGCTCACTGATGGTGACGGCGGTCAATTCCGCAAGCGTAGCCTGAACATCCTCCCCGCGTAGCCCCGGATAGCGGGCCATATGCTGCTCCAGCCAGCCGTAATTGAAATATTCCCGACCGGTGCTTTTCGGCGCCGGCAAGGCAAACCACGGATCGCTCAGCATGTCCTGCAGCAGCGGCAGCAGCACTTTACCTTCGCTAGCCCATTGGGCGTCCTTGTCGTACGGTTTGCCCTTCTGGCGCCAGATCCAGGCGTCCAGCAACATATTTCCCGGCCCGGTATCATAGCCGCGCACCGGCTGCCCTGGCGCCAGCAGCGACACATTAGCGATCCCGCCGATATTGAGCACCATACGTCGCTCAACGGGGTGGGCCAGCAGCGCATGATGAAAAGCCGGCACCAGCGGCGCTCCCTGCCCGCCTAGCGCCATATCCCGGCGACGAAAATCCCCCACTACGGTTATCCCGGTGTGGGCGGCGATCTGGTTGTTGTCACCAATTTGCAGGGTATGCGGAGCCTCTCCCTGCGGTTCATGCCATACGGTCTGTCCATGGCAGCCGATGGCGATGACGTCGGTGGGTTTGAGACTTTCCTGGCGCATCAGCGCCAGTACGGCATCGGCAAACAGCCGTCCCAGACGGGTGTCCAGACGACCTAGCTGCGAAAGGGTCAGCGACTGCCCCTGGCAAATCGCCAGAATCTCTTCTTTTATCGCGTGTGGAATGGGCCAGGTGAGACTAGCCTGCTGCGCCACCATGTTTTCAGTAATGGTGGCCAAAACGACATCGATACCATCCAGGCTGGTACCAGACATAACGCCAATAAAGCGACCCGATCTCATACGTTTTCCTTCATTCCATGACCCTTGTATGCCCTTCACTCCATCATAAAGTGTCGGCTAATGCTATGTTGTACTAATACTTTTTAACAATAGAGCGACAAATCAGAGAACATCGTAAAGAACCGGCGTTTAGTTGAGGTTGAAGCACCAGTGTTTATTATTTTTTGTATAGTCCAGGGAGAACCTATGCCCGCCGACGACTAAATGCCATATAATTAACCGTATGGACGTTCAATTGAACACCTTCGGTGAACAGGAGATTCATAAATGATTTTACGTGTTTTGGCTGTATCGATGATTGGTTTTACGCTCGCAGGCTGCGTGAGCAGCAGCGGCCTGTCCGGCGACGTTTATTCCGCATCTGAAGCCAAACAGGTGCAGAGCGTGACTTACGGTACTATCGTGCATACGCGCGCCGTACAGATCCAGAGCGGCGACGATAGCAATGCCATCGGGGCCATTGGCGGTGCAGTACTGGGCGGGTTCCTTGGAAACACCATCGGCGGCGGTACCGGACGCTCTCTGGCTACGGCGGCAGGTGCGGTCGCGGGCGGCGTAGCCGGTCAGGGCGTTCAGGGCGCGATGAATAAAACGCAGGGCGTTGAACTGGAAATCCGTAAGGACGATGGCAATACCATTATGGTAGTGCAGAAACAGGGCAGCACTCCGTTCTCCGTTGGTCAGCGCGTGGCCATTGCCGGCAGCGGCAGCCAGGTCACCGTCTCTCCGCGATAATCTCCCTTACGATGCGGCCGGTTGCGCCGCATCGTATTTTTCAGCCACGTTTATTTCGCCGTAATAAATTCGTAGTAACCATCAGACATCTTTATTTTAATATTCCATGAATCATTGCGCCTGCGCAATATCTTATCTGCCCGCCCCTATTACCCTCAAGAACGTAAATTAGCCCTGGTGACTCATCGTCGCTGCCGTTGCCTTTTATGTGGAATATTGCCTATGCCCGAACATGTGCATCATATCGTTAAACGTCTAATCCTTTATATTTGCATTTGTTTACTGGCCGGGATTGGCATTTCCGGGATGACTGCGTTTTTTCATACCAGCTTCAGTAGTACTTCCTCAATATTATTTCCGCTGCTGACCAGTTTCCTGATGGTTTTTCATATTACCATTGCCTGTTTTATGGGCATGAAATACTGGAGCAGCAAGCGGCGTCTCTACCTTACTCCGGTCTCTTTCGGGTTTGCCTGCTCAGCGCTGCTGATGCTTGGCACGCTCAGCAGCTATCCGGACTGGCTTACCTGCAATCCGGCCCCGGTCGTTAATCAAAATGACGCCGTTATCTATTATTTCTTCCGCAATATAATGATGGCTGTGTTATTCATGTCATCTATTATTTTGTACTATTTTCGCCAGCGCATCATGCATTCGTGGAAAGCACTCGTTCTTACATTTACAGCATGTATACTTTTTACGTTGACCATTATTGTTTTATCATGGCTATACTCCAGCCATTCGCCGTGGCTGAGCGTCAATTTTATCGACGATCTGAGCCATACCTTTACCCCGTTGTGGCAAAGTATTATCGGCTGGCTGCTGATGGCAGTTTGGTTCATCACGCTGATTTTATTAATTAGCTTGAGTAAACTGCGTAATATTTTTTGGTTCAGCGGCGCTTTTTTTTGCAGCGCTTATTTGTTCACGCTTTTCCAGCTGCTCTCCACCGCAGGGGAGCTGGATCAGACCTGGTACCAGGCGCGTTTTTTCGAAACGCTATGCACCTTGTTCCTGATTCTGGTGCTACTGGTTGACGTCTTTATCCTCTATCGCGAGTCTAACCACAAATATGTCCATTCGTATCAGAATTCGATCCGCGACCCGTTGACCCGCCTCTACAACCGCAGCTTTTTCTACGACACTCTTAACCAACAGCTGGCGAAGGTGAATGCCCAGCATCCGCTGTCGGTGCTCATCAGCGACCTCGACCATTTCAAACGCATCAACGATAGCTACGGCCATGTCGCCGGCGACAAAGTGATCCAGTTCGCCGCCTCGGTGCTGGAAAGCCATTCGCGGGTAGATGACGCCGCCGCACGCATCGGCGGTGAGGAATTTGCTCTGCTGCTGGTCAACACCGGTGAAAAAGAAGCGCAAGCGATCGCCGAGCGTATCCGCCTGGCGGTCAGTGCCGGGGAGAGCCATTTACCGGAGCGAATGACCATCAGCATGGGGGTGTATACCATCTACGACAATAGCGTGACAGCGGAAGCGTGCGTTCAGCGCGCGGACGAAGCCATGTATGAAGCAAAGAATAACGGACGTAACCAGGTGATCGTCTGGCATCAGCAGGGAAGGTGAAAAAAGGCCCGGATTAGCCCGGGCCGCAAAGAATTAATCTTTAGCCTGGAGATCGAGGATATTTTGTTCAAGTTTACGGATTAAGTGGAGCAAGGTTTCCACTTCCTGCTTCGAGACCCCTGAGAGGATTTCATCACGGGTCTTACCTATCACCTCTTCCATCTCGTTGATCAGCGGTTCGGCTTTTTCCGTCAGCTTGATGCGTTTGGCCCGCCGATCGCTTGCGCAGGTCTGGCGAGAAATGAGCCCTTTCTCCTCCAGCTGATCGAGCGTGCGCACCAGCGACGGCTGTTCAATACCGATAGCTTTCGCCAGCTGGATCTGCGACTGCTCAGGCGGCAGCTGGTGGATGTTATGCAGCGTGACCCAGTGGGTCTGCGTTAACTCCAGAGGTTTCAGGCGATGGTCGATTAGCGCGCGCCAAACGCGAACTAAACGTGCCAGATCAGAACCAAGTGGCGATTCCAATTTCATCTCCTTATAATTAGCTTGCTAAGTTATTATACTGATTTTAGAATAGTGTGCAGCATTTGAATTATCAAAACAAATGAATTACTTGATTCAACAAAAACCAAAACAATGATTTACACTGTTAAAGAGTAGCACGTCCTGAGGTTACCCCTGTAATGGCAAAGGATTTTTGCTTGTGAAACTGAGTCTTAACACATCCGGATTGCCGCTGCAGGACCTGGTGTTCGGCGCATCCGTCTATTTCCCTCCGCTGTTCAAAGCCGTCTTGTTGGGTTTCTTTATCTGGTTGTTTTTACATCGCCAGCTACGTGACTGGATGTATGCGGGCGACATCTGGCACCCGCTACTAATGGATCTCTCCCTGTTCGCGCTCGCGGTCTGTCTGGCCCTGGTATTGCTCATTGCCTGGTGATCTCCCTGTTATGAAAAGATTAAAATATCTGTCAACGCTGCTGGTCGCGGCCGTCGCCCTGATTGCCGCATGGTTGTTATGGAATTTCTACACTCAGTCACCCTGGACCCGCGACGGCAAAGTGCGCGCCGAGCAGGTTGGGATCACCCCTCAGGTCTCCGGCAGTATTCTGCAGTTGAACGTAACCGATAACCAACGGGTCAAAGCCGGGGAAGTATTGTTTACCATCGACGACACCCCCTATCGCATCGCGGTGCTGAACGCCCAGGCGCAGCTGGCGAAAGCCCAGGCGGAGGTGGCGAAAGCGCAGGCGGAGCAAAGCAAGGCCGCCAGCGAGGCTCGCCGTCGCCGAAGCCTGTCGCAAAATGCCATCTCGGCTGAAGACCTTGAGAACGTCAATACCGCCCTGAATACCGCCACCACCACCCTGGCTGCCGCCAGAGCGGGGGTCGGCGTAACCGAAGCGGCGCTGAAACATGCGCAGTGGCAGCTCAGCCAGACGGTTGTCAAAGCGCCGGTGGATGGCTGGGTGACCAACCTTTCCACCCGCGTCGGTGATTACGCTACCACCGGCCATCCGGTCTTTGCCCTGGTGGACAGCCACTCGTTTTACGTGCTGGGCTACTTCGAAGAGACCAAACTGCGCCACATTCGCATCGGCGATCCGGCACAAATTATTCTCTATAGCAATCAGCAGACGCTAAAGGGCCATGTCGCGAGCATCGGCCGCGCGATTGTCGACCAGAGCGTGGAACAGGGAACCGGGCTGGTGGCCAACATCAAACCAAATATCCCCTGGGTTCGTCTCGCCCAACGCGTTCCGGTGCGAATTGCATTTGATACGCTGCCGGCCGATGTCACCCTGGTCTCCGGCACCACCTGCACTGTCTCAATTGGCGGGCAGTAATGAACCTGCAGACCCTGTCGTGGCGCGCACTCCCCTGGGTTAAAGCCACCCGGCCGCAGTGGCGGTACGCATTGCGCAACGGCATCGCGATGTGTCTTGCGCTGAGTATCGCCTATGCGCTGGATCTTGATGAGCCCTACTGGGCGATGACGTCCGCGGCGGTGGTCAGCTTTCCCACCGTCGGCGGCGTGATCAGTAAAAGTTTTGGCCGCATCGCAGGCAGCCTGCTCGGCGCCTGCGCCGCCCTGCTGCTTGCCGGTCATACACTCAACGATCCCTGGCTGTTTCTGTTCAGTATCTCCGGCTGGCTGGCGCTCTGCACCTGGGCCTGCGCCCTGTTCACCAACAACGTCGCCTACGCCTTTCAGCTGGCGGGCTATACCTGCGCCATCATCGCCTTTCCGGTGATTAACATCAGCGACAGCTACGAACTGTGGGTCATCGCCCAGTCGCGCGTCTGCGAAGTCATCGTCGGGATCCTCTGCGGCGGGCTAATGATGATGATCCTGCCAAGCACCTCCGACGGCAGCAACCTGCTGACGGCCCTGAAAACCATGCACGCCCGGCTGCTGGAGCACGCCAGCCTGCTGTGGGTGCCGGAGACGACGGATGCCATTCGCACCGCCCATGAGAGCGTGATTGGCCAGATCCTGACCATGAACCTGCTGCGTATCCAGGCCTTCTGGAGCCACTACCGTTTCCGTCGGCAGAATCCTCTGCTGAACTACCTCCTGCATCAGCAGCTCAGAATGACCAGCGTCATCTCCAGTCTGCGACGGATGCTGCTGAACTGGCCTGACGCGCCGGCGAACACTCGCCAGGTACTGGAGTCGCTGCTCGCCGAGCTCGCCACCCCTCATGCCGACAGCTATCACGTTGCGCGGATCCTGGCGCCGCTGGCGCCGCGGCAGGATGCCGATTACCGGCACATCGCTTTCTGGGCGCGATTGCGCTATTTCTGTCGCATTTACCTGGAGAGCAGCCGCTGGATCCGCCGCGTTGAAAATGCCTCGGCGATCGCCGAGTTCAATGTGCCCGCCGCCCCGCCGTTAGCCCGCCATACCGATCAGGCGGAGGCGTTGCTCAACGGTGTCCGTACCTTTTGCGCGCTGGTGGCGATTGGCGCATGGGGGATCAGTACCCAGTGGACCAGCTGCGCGGCGGCCCTGACCCTGGCCTCCATCTGCTGCGTGCTCTACTCCGTATCCGCCTCGCCGTTTCGCTCGCTGACATTGCTGATGCAGACTCTGGTCCTGCTGTCGCTATTCAGTTTCGTGGTGAAGTTCGGCCTGATGGTGCAGGTAACCGACCTGTGGCAGTTTTTGCTGTTCCTGTTCCCGCTCCTGACCACCATGCAGTTACTCAAACTGCAGTGGCCCAAATACGCCGGCCTGTGGGGACAGCTTATCGTCTTTATGGGCTCGTTTATCGCCGTCACCAACCCGCCGGTGTACGATTATGCGGCCTTTTTCAATGATAATTTGAGCAAGATTGTCGGGGTAGGCTTTGCCTGGCTGGCCTTTGCGGTACTGAGTCCTGGCTCGGACGCCCGCAAAGGGCGACGCCATATCAGAGCGTTACGGCGTCACTTTGTCGATCAGCTCAGCCGTCATCCTCAGCACAGTGAGCATGAATTTGAATCGCTGGTCTATCACCACGTCAGTCAGCTCAGCCAGAGTAAGGATGCCCTGGCGCGCCGCTGGCTGTTGCGTTGGGGCGTCGTGCTGCTCAATTGCTCGCACGTCGTTTGGCAGCTTCGCGAATGGGAAACCCGCTCCGATCCTCTCGCCCAGGTGCGCGACCTGTGCATCAACCTGTTACGCGATGTGATGAGCGAGCGCGGCGTGCAGCAGCGTCCGCTGGCCTCCACCCTGCAGGAGCTGCAGCGGATCTGCGACGCCCTGAACCACCATCATCAGCCGGCGGCGCGGGAACTGGCCGCCGCGATTTGGCGACTGTACTGCGCCCTGTCGCAGCTGGAACAGGCCCCGGTGGCCGGCACAATTGGCGAAGGAACTACTTAATCACCCCGCAGGCAAACCGTTCGCCGCCGCCGCCCAGCGGCTGCGGGCTGTCGGCCATGTTATCCCCGCCTACGTGGACCATCAGCGCTTTCCCTTTCACCTCCGCCAGCGTTTTCAGGCGCGGAGCAATAATCGGCTGGTCGGCTACGCCCGCATCGTTGACCACCAGCAGGGGCAGGTCGCCAAGATGCCCGGCCCCCAACGGCCCTTCGTGTTTGCCGGTATGCTGCGGATCGTAATGTCCGCCCGCCGCCCCGGCGGCCACGGCTTTACCTTCTTTCATCGCCGGCTGGCAGCTGCCTTCGGCATGAATATGAAACCCGTGCTTACCCGGCGGTAGCGCAGAGTGGGGGCGAACTCGAGTCCGCGGTCGGTTTCGGTGATTTTGACGCTGCCGATGGTCTGACCGACGCCCTGGGTGGTCACGAGATTAAGTTGCACATCTTCACTAACGGCCTGTGCGCCAGCGCAAAATGCGAGGGATAAGATCGCGAGAATACATCGTTGCATAACACCTCCGGATGGCTGTCTCCCTGTTAAGTGTAAACCAGGAACGCCTTTCCGGAGGGGAAATGCCCGTTACGGTACGTCGTACCCGAGCGCGGCTTTACGGATGCGGAACCACTGCTGACGGGTCATGCTGAGTTTTTCAGCCACAATCGCCGAGCGCACGCGCTCGATTTTGCCCGAGCCAATAATCGGCAGCGGCTGCGACGGCAGACGCAGCACCCAGGCATAAACTACCTGTTCGATGCTGTCGGCGTTAAGCTCGTGCGCCACCTGCGCCAGCTCATCGCGCAGCGCCTGGAAGCCCTCTTCGTTAAACAGGCGACCACCGCCAAGACAAGACCACGCCATCGGACGAATACGCAGTTGCTGCAGCTGATCGAGAGTACCGTCGAGCAGCAGCGGCTGATGCACCGGTGAAATTTCGACCTGGTTGGTGGTGAGGGTAAACGGCAGACGTGACTGCAGCAAGGTGAACTGGGCGGGGGTAAAGTTCGAGACGCCAAAATGGCGCACTTTACCGCTATGATGCAGCGCGAGAAAAGCTTCGGCTACCTCGTCGGCGTCCATCAGTGGGTCCGGCCGGTGGATCAGCAGCAAGTCGAGATGGTCCGTCGCCAGATTACGCAGCGATTGCTCGGCGCTGAGCACGATGTGATCGCGGTCGGTAATGTAGTGGCCAATGGTGTTCTCAGCGCGCGCCCGGGTGGCGATACCGCATTTGCTGACGATTTCCATCCGGCTACGCAGATGCGGCGCTCGCTTCAGCGCTTCGCCAAAGGCAGCCTCACACTGATAATCGCCATAGATATCGGCGTGATCGACGGTGGTTACGCCTAAATCGAGATGCTGCTCAATAAAGCTGACCAGCTCGCCAGGCGACATTTTCCAGTCCATCAGACGCCAGTAGCCCATCACAAAACGTGAAAATTCCGGCCCCTGGGGAGCCATAGCAATACGCTGAACCATAACCGCTTCCTCAATAAAAAAGTGCTCTGAGTATACGTAATTTTTGGCTTAAAACAGTGAGGGTTGCTGCGGTTCTTCCGCCGGCTCCGGCCTGTTCGCGCGTATTTTGCGAAGCAGCCGTTGGCGGCAAAGACGCAAAACCTCCTGTTTCTGCGCATCGCTCATCGTTTGCCAGTTAAAACGTTCCTCACGGCTGCGGAAACAGCCGCGACAGTAGCCGCGCTCATCGGTCTGACATATTCCCCGGCACGGGCTCTGCACCGGGAAAAATTCTAACTGCTCTGCCACCACACGCCTCCTGTCCCCTCGTCTCCTTTCATTGAAGACGTTTCCCCGCGCCGACGCAAATTTTGTTCACTACGTGCTGCGTCAGCTAACATTTTTCCGCCGACGCTTGCATTAGACCAATCGGTCTACTACAGTGTGCAGCATGAACAGACACAGCGATTGCGATACCCGAGAACATATCCTGGCCACCGGCGAGCAGCTTTGCATGCATCGCGGTTTTACCGGAATGGGCTTGAGCGAACTTCTGAAGACGGCGGAGGTGCCCAAGGGCTCCTTCTACCACTACTTTCGCTCTAAGGAAGCCTTCGGCGTCGCGCTGCTTGAACATCACTACACCGGATATCTGCAGCGCCTGGTGGACCACTTCGATCATGGCGACGGTAACTATCGCGATCGCCTGCTGGCCTACTATCAGCACACGCTGAATCAGTTCTGCCAGCAGGGGATTATTAGCGGGTGTCTTACTGTCAAGCTATCCGCGGAGGTTTGCGATCTGTCGGAAGATATGCGCGCCGCCATGGATCGCGGAGCCAGCCAGATTATCGCCCTGCTGGGCGACGCGCTGGAGAAAGGACGTCAGGAAGGCAGTCTCGCATTTGACGGCGAGGCCATGACCCTGTCGCAGGTGCTGTATTCCCTGTGGCTCGGGGCCAACCTGCAGGCCAAAATTACGCGTAGCGCAACGCCGCTGGAAAGCGCCCTTGCCCACGCCAAACAGATTATTGCGGCGCCTGCGGTATAACAGGCGTTTTTATTTCATCAGTTACTAGACGACCGGTCTACTCAGGAGTCACTATGTCGGAAGCAAAATTATTCAGCCCACTGAAAGTCGGTGCGGTCACCGTCCCTAATCGCGTATTTATGGCGCCGTTGACGCGTCTGCGCAGCATTGAGCCGGGCGATATCCCTACTCCGCTGATGGGCGAATACTACCGCCAGCGCGCCAGTTCCGGGCTGATCATCACCGAAGCGACGCAGATCTCCGCGCAGGCCAAAGGATACGCCGGCGCGCCTGGGCTGCACAGCCCGGAGCAGATTGCCGCCTGGCAGAAAATCACCGCCGGCGTTCATGCCGAAAATGGTCATATCGCCGTCCAGCTGTGGCACACAGGCCGAATTTCCCATAGCAGCCTGCAGCCTGGCGGCGCCGCCCCGGTAGCGCCTTCCGCGCTGAGCGCGGGCACCCGTACCTCACTGCGTGACGAAAACGGCCACGCCATTCGCGTCGACACCTCAATGCCCCGCGCCCTGGAAACCGCAGAGATCCCAGGGATCGTCAACGATTTCCGTCAGGCGGTCGGCAATGCCCGTGACGCCGGCTTCGATCTGGTTGAGCTGCACTCAGCCCACGGCTATCTGCTGCACCAGTTCCTCTCGCCATCGGCGAACCAGCGTACCGATCAGTACGGCGGCAGCGTGGAGAACCGTGCCCGTCTGGTGCTGGAAGTGGTTGACGCCGTGAGTCAAGAGTGGAGCGCCGAGCGCATTGGCATCCGCGTGTCGCCGATTGGCAGCTTCCAGAATGTGGATAATGGCCCGAACGAAGAAGAAGACGCGCTGTATCTGATTAGCGAGCTGGCGAAACGCGGTATCGCCTATCTGCACATGTCCGAGCCGGACTGGGCGGGCGGCAAACCTTACAGTGAAGCTTTCCGTCAGAAAGTCCGCGACCGCTTCCCGGGGGTGATCATTGGCGCTGGCGCTTACACAGTAGAAAAAGCCAACGATCTTATCAATAAAGGGCTGATTGATGCCGTGGCCTTTGGCCGCGATTACATCGCCAACCCGGATCTGGTGGCTCGCCTGCAGAAAAAAGCGCCGCTTAACCCGCAACGCCCGGAATCCTTCTACGGCGGCGGCGCGGAAGGCTACACCGATTACCCGACTCTGTAATCCCTCCATTGATAGCGGCGACGTATCGCCGCTATACTCAACGTTCTGATCTATCAAATAAACTGCATAGGGGACATTATGCGCTTACTCCACACCATGCTGCGCGTTGGCGACCTGCAACGTTCTATCGACTTCTATACCAACGTGTTGGGCATGAAGCTGCTGCGCACCAGCGAAAACCCGGAGTACAAGTACTCCCTCGCCTTTGTCGGCTACGGCGAAGAGAGCGAAACCGCGGTGATCGAACTGACCTACAACTGGGGCGTGGACAGCTATGAGCTGGGCACCGCCTACGGCCATATCGCGCTGAGCGTCGATAACGCCGCCGAAGCCTGCGAACGGATCCGTCAGAACGGGGGCAACGTCACCCGTGAAGCCGGGCCGGTAAAAGGCGGCACCACCGTCATCGCCTTCGTGGAAGATCCGGACGGTTACAAAATCGAGCTCATTGAAGAGAAAGATGCCGGCAAAGGTCTGGGCAACTAACGCTTCCCCACGCTGGCATATTTAATGCCATGGCTCGCCCGGGCGCTACGGCGCCCGTTGTTTTCACCCCTGCCTGCTGCAAGCCGCGGCAAAATTTGCCATAATGCGCGCTACTTTTTTCCAGCTAAGAGAATCTGATGTCCGAGAACGCTCAACTGAATGGTCTGTGCGACCGTTTCCGCGGTTTTTATCCGGTGGTGATCGATGTTGAAACCGCAGGATTTAACGCCAAAACCGACGCCCTGCTGGAGATCGCCGCCATTACGTTGAAGATGGATGAGCACGGCTGGCTGATGCCCGATGAAACGCTGCATTTCCATGTTGAACCTTTCGAGGGCGCCAATCTGCAGCCCGAAGCGCTGGCTTTTAACGGGATTAACCCGCATGACCCGCAGCGCGGGGCCGTCAGCGAATACGATGCCCTGCATGCCATCTTCAAAATGGTGCGCAAAGGGATGAAAGAGAGCGACTGCAGCCGGGCAATCATGGTGGCGCACAATGCCACCTTTGACCACAGCTTCACCATGACCGCCGCCGAACGCGCGGGACTTAAACGCAACCCTTTCCATCCGTTTGTTACCTTCGACACCGCCGCGCTAAGCGGGCTGGCGCTGGGCCAGACGGTGCTGTCGAAAGCCTGTATTGCCGCGGGTATGCCGTTCGACGGCGCGCAGGCTCACTCCGCCCTGTATGATACCGAGCAGACGGCGCAGCTGTTTTGCGAGATCGTGAACCGCTGGAAGCGTCTGGGCGGCTGGCCGCTGCCAGTGGCCACCCCGGAGTGATAAAAAAAGCGACTTCCAGGAAGTCGCTTTTTCACTGATGGCGGGAATTACTCCGCTTTTGGCTCGTCGGTATGGTACTTTGCCGCCGTCTCTTTGATCAGCTGCTGCAGTTCACCGCGCTGGTACATTTCGATGACGATATCGCAGCCGCCCACCAGTTCACCGTCTACCCACAGCTGCGGGAAAGTCGGCCAGTTGGCGTATTTAGGCAGCTCGGCGCGGATATCCGGGTTCTGCAGGATATCAACGTAAGCAAAACGTTCGCCACAGGCGGACAGCGCCTGAACGGCCTGGGCAGAGAAACCACAGCTTGGCAGCTTCGGCGACCCTTTCATGTACAACAGGATCGGGTTTTCAGCGATTTGGCGTTGGATCTTTTCTAAAGTCGAGCTCATTGTCGTGCTTCCTTAAACTTCTTTCTACGGCAGTAACTTGTCATTGTAGCGTCCTGTAGGCAGGACGGATAATAACATTTTTTTCACTATTCATATTTTATCTTCTGTTGCGCGAAGTTGCCTTAAAAATATCATTTTGCGGTCACAGGCGGGCGCTCATTGCGCATTTTCTGTGCGAGGCGGTCAATGTCTGACGCGTTTTCTTGCAATCGTTAACCAATCGACATTTTTGATACAAAAGAATATTAACTTTCCGGCTTTTTATGCTTTAGAATCATTCCGGTTTGTCATTCATCGTCAGGCATTTGTACATGTCTGTAATTAATCAGGGGATTGCTCAGTGGCGCGGCTAAACAAAATCGCGATATCGCTCTGTGCATTACTGTTCACGTCTATCTCATTCACGCCACTGGCTCAGGCATCAGGGCATACGCACGCCTCCGCTTCGCCAAAAGCGTTGCCCGCGAAAAGTGGCTCAGAGCGCAAGAAAAAAGCAACCAGTCAAAAAACTAAAACCACCGCTAAAACCACCAGTAAAAAGTCCTCGCGCACCCGGCTCCCTACCCGCACTACCGCAGCAAGCCAAACCGCACTTCATCGTCAGGCCGCCGGCGCGACGAAAAAATGCGTGCTGCGTAAAGGTTATAAAAAGCAGTGCGCGAAAACGGTCGCCGCCAGCGCCGAGCCGACCCTGGCGCTAAACAGCGTCAAAAGCAAATGCGTGGTGCGCAAGGGCTATAAAAAACGCTGTAAGCCCGAGGCCAGCGAAGCGAATTTAACGATCGCCGACGCCCACAAGGTCCGGGTGCAAAAAGCGCAAAGTACCGCGATGAATAAACTGATGGGCCAGTTGGGTAAACCCTATCGCTGGGGCGGCACCTCGCCGCGCACCGGGTTTGACTGCAGCGGGCTGGTCTATTACGCCTATAAGGACCTGGTCAAGATCCACATCCCGCGTACGGCCAACGAAATGTACCACCTGCGCGATGCGCGTCCGGTGGATCGTGATGAACTGCAGAGCGGCGATTTAGTCTTCTTCCGCACCCGCGGACGGGGCGCTGCCGACCATGTCGGCGTCTACGTCGGCAACGGAAAATTCATTCAGTCGCCGCGCACAGGTCGTGATATTCAAATCACCTCCCTGAGCGAGGATTACTGGGTTCGCCATTATGTCGGCGCTCGTCGCGTCATGACGCCGAAAACCATTCGCTGATCCCGGTCTGCCGCTGCGGCGGCAGACCGCCTCTCCTGCTCGATCTCCATCCCCACCCGCAAGGGATATTGCAGATTGCTCTCTTTGCCCGGCGTATCACGACGATAGCGGGTCGGCGACATGCCAAAGTGACGGTGAAAGGTCCGGCAGAAAGCGGCTTGTCCCTCGTATCCCAGGCACTGAGAAATACTCTGTATCGACGCCTGCGTCTGCGTTAAATAGATTGTCGCAATCGTCATCTTTCGTCGGCTGACGTAGCTCGCCAGCGTGCAGCCCGTTACCATGGCGAATTGTCGCTGGAAGTACCAGTGTGAGTAGCCGGACTTTTTCGCAATCGCGCTCACCGACAGGGTGTCGAAAATATGTGCTTCGATCCAGTCAACAATCCCCTGCACCACCGGGATCATTTTCGCGCTCACCACCTCATCTGTTTTTGCCATCGTCGTCATCCTGGGGAAATTACTGCTGGCGGCTATATTTGTCATACAAATTAAAAAATAGACAATGAATTATTGGCATAGCGACGATTGCCTGAGCGCATATTTTTATTAATCGTTTGATATTAAAGTTTTATTTTTTGTTCAGCGCATTGCGTGACAGCGGCGAAGCAGAGTAGTTAATTGCCATGCGAGTTCGCAAATCCGCAGAGGGCATCTCCTTATACATGGTTGCAACAATTTTGGCGGCTTATTGCCCACTCCTGCAGAAAACGGTTAAGCCTTCACCACATGCACCGGAGATAATAGCCTTTATCGTTGTAAGGCTTTTCACTGCTTGCGGCAAATGTTAACATTCTCAATACAATAACACGCCCGGGACGCGACAGCGTCGGGCGGTCAGAACACGATTCAGGTGAAAACCTCATCCTGTCAATGTGAGATAAAACAAAAAGTTATAAGGAGAGTAGCAATGTCGTTTGAATTACCTGCATTACCATATGCAAAAGACGCCCTGGCGCCGCACATTTCCGCAGAAACCCTGGAATATCACTACGGTAAACACCACCAGGCGTATGTCACTAACCTCAACAACCTGATCAAAGGCACCGCATTCGAAGGGAAATCGCTCGAAGAGATCGTCCGCACCTCTGAAGGCGGTGTTTTCAATAACGCGGCGCAGGTCTGGAACCACACCTTCTACTGGAACTGCCTGGCACCGAACGCCGGCGGCGAACCGGAAGGCGAGCTGGCTGCCGCTATTGCCAAATCCTTCGGCAGCTTCGCTGAGTTTAAGGCCAAATTTACCGACGCCGCAGCGAAAAACTTTGGCGCTGGCTGGACCTGGCTGGTCAAAAATGCCGACGGCAGCCTGGCTATTGTCTCCACCAGCAACGCCGGTACCCCGCTGACCACCGACGCCAAGCCGCTGCTGACTGTTGACGTCTGGGAACACGCTTACTACATCGACTACCGCAACGCCCGTCCAAGCTATCTGGATCACTTCTGGGCGCTGGTTAACTGGAAGTTTGTTGCCGCTAACCTGGCCGCATAAACGACAAACCGCAGCTGGGTCCCCCCGGCTGCGGTTTTTTTAGCGCTTTCCCACCCGTTTATGACTGACTAGCAAAGGCCTCTTCCGGCTGCGCTCGTCCGCTAAACCAGACCAGCAGCAGCGCCAGACCGGCAATGATCGCGCCCATCACCGGCACAAAAGCGTATCCCAGTCCGCCAGAGATCACCGCCCCACCGGCGGCGGCGCCCAGCGCGTTGCCGAGGTTGAACGCGCCGATATTCACCGAAGAAGAGAGCCCCGGCGCCTCATGCGCTACGCGCATAACCCGCATCTGCAGCGGCGGAACCACCGCAAAGGTTGCTGCGCCCCAGACAATCATGCTGATGGCCGCCCCGGCCTGGGATTGCGCCAGCAGCGGGATCGCCAGCATGATCGCCATCAGCAGCAGCAGAAAGCCCTTCAGCGTGCCGGAGACCGACCGGTCAGCAAATTTGCCGCCCAGATAGTTGCCTAGCGAAAAACCGACGCCAATCAGCACCAGCATCGCGGTTATAAACAGCGATGAAGCGTGGGTCAGCGTATTGAGCACTGGCGAAATGTAGGTATACAGCGTAAACATCGCCCCGGCGCCCAGCACGGTGGTCAGCAACGCGGAGAGCACCTGCGGGCGCAGCAGGACAGAAAGCTCTTTTTTGACATCAGGACGTTCCCCCGCGCTGCCCTTCGGCAGGGAGAACCACAGGCTAACCATCGCCAGCAGGCCTAATCCCGCAGTAGCAAGGAAGGACATCCGCCAACCGATGGTTTCGCCAAGCCAGGTGGCCGCCGGCACGCCGCCAATGTTGGCGATGGTCAGGCCCATAAACATAGTGGCTACCGCGCTGGCCTGCTTATGCTTTGGCACGACGCTGGCCGCCACCACCGATCCCAGGCCGAAAAAAGCGCCGTGGTTGAGGCTGGTAATAATGCGCGACAGCAGCAGCGTGGTGTAATCCGGCGCGATGGATGACAACAGGTTGCCGACGGTGAAGATCCCCATCAGAAAAATCAGCGCATTGCGCCGTGCGCGATGCGACAACAGCAGCGTCATCAGCGGTGCGCCGACCATGACGCCGATGGCATACGCACTGATCAGCATTCCCGCTACCGGTATCGAGACGTCCACACCTTTCGCAATCACCGGCAGCAATCCCATCGGGGAGAACTCGGTGGTACCGATGCCAAAGGCGCCGATCGCCAGCGCAAGTAAAGGAAAGTTGATTTTCATTCAATGACTCCATCAGACCGTCAGAGAGGACGGCGTAACATCAGAAGTCAAAAGCATGACATCAATCACAAAAAAACAAAAGTGAACGAAATGACAAAAGATTTTTGCAGAATTGATAATAATGGCGGGATATGGGGAGGAAGCGGCCTCCTCCCTCAGCGAAACATTAGTGCAGTATGGCGGTCAGGCTGAAAGCGACAATCACGCCGAGAGCAATAATCGTGGTGATCAGCGAAAACTTTAAATTGGTATCCATCATTTTTCCCTCTTGTTATCCCCACACCAAAAGTGAGCTTGCTCATTTTTGCACAAAAAATCGCAAAAATCTTCCGGGATTTAGGGCGATGCACATTTTTGCTCTTCCACTTTGCCCCAAGATCGGACAAAATCCCACGCTAATTTAAAAGCGTATCGGCCATTGACCCCTTCCTGTCGTTCTGTGTCGTTTTCCCGACGTGATGCAATGTTGAAAATTGTATTCAGGGTGTGTGTAGGCAAACGTTTACGTATCGATGATCAGGCGATCAGGTCAAGGCATGGAGTGAGATGTAATGGCAACTATTAAAGATGTAGCGAAACGCGCAAACGTTTCCACTACAACTGTGTCACATGTAATTAACAAAACCCGTTTCGTTGCCGAAGAGACGCGTAATGCGGTATGGGCGGCGATCAAAGAGCTGCACTACTCGCCGAGCGCCGTGGCGCGCAGCCTGAAAGTCAATCACACCAAATCGATTGGCCTGCTGGCGACCAGTAGCGAAGCCGCCTATTTCGCTGAAATTATTGAGTCCGTTGAAAAGAGCTGCTTCCAGAAGGGCTATACTCTGATCCTCGGTAACGCGTGGAACGATCTGGAAAAACAGCGCGCCTATCTGTCGATGATGGCGCAAAAGCGCGTAGACGGTCTGCTGGTGATGTGTTCCGAGTATCCGGATTCGGTATTGAGCATGCTGGAAGAGTACCGCCATATCCCGATGGTGGTGATGGACTGGGGCGAGGCGAAAGCCGACTTCACCGATGCGGTGATCGATAACGCCTTCCAGGGCGGCTATATCGCCGGACGCTACCTGATTGAACGCGGCCATCGCGAAATCGGCGTGATCCCGGGTCCGCTGGAGCGCAACACCGGCGCGGGGCGACTGGCCGGCTTCATGCAGGCGATGAAAGAGGCGCATATCAGCGTGCCGGAAAACTGGATTGTGCAGGGCGACTTCGAGCCGGAGTCCGGCTACCGCGCAATGCAGCAGATCCTAAACCAGCAGCACCGCCCGACGGCGGTCTTCTGCGGCGGCGATATCATGGCGATGGGCGCTATCTGCGCGGCGGATGAAATGGGACTGCGGGTGCCGCAGGACATTTCGCTGATCGGTTATGATAATGTGCGCAACGCCCGCTATTTCAGCCCGGCGTTAACCACCATTCATCAGCCGAAAGATTCCCTGGGCGAGGCCGCATTTAACATGCTGTTGGATCGTATCGTCAACAAGCGTGAAGAGTCGCAGTCTATCGAAGTGCACCCTCGTCTGGTTGAGCGCCGCTCGGTAGCGGATGGCCCGTTTGTCGATTATCGTCGTTAAGGCATCTGGCGGGCGCGGATCTCTCCGGCGCCCGCAGCCACTCCCGATTCAGCGTGTCGCTGTCCCCCAGATAGTCAAGCATCCAGTTCAGCGCCGGTGAGGCATCGTTCTGCTGCCACGTCAGGCAGCAGGCGGCATCCGGGAACGGATTTTCCAGCGCCAGCGCAGTCCACTCGCCGCGATCTATCCATGGACGGGCGAAATGGCTCGGCACCATGCCGACGCAGAGTCCTGCCGACAAACAGGTTGCTGATGATTCCCAGTCAGGGACGACTACCCTCTTCTGGTTATCCAGCAACCATGTTGTCCGTTTAGGCAACGAGCGCGAGGTATCCTCCCGCACCAGCGACGGCCAGTTACGCAGGACGTCGTCGCTCAGGGGTCCCTCCATCTTTGCCAGCGGATGATCGCTCGCCACCACGCAGTCCCAGCTCAGCATCCCCATATCGCGGAACGCATAGCGACCGCCGACCGGAATAGATCGCGTTGCGCCAATCGCCAGCTCAACGCGGCCGTCGGCCAGCGCATCCCATACACCATTGAATACTTCCTGAAAGACGATCAGTTCGACGTCGGGAAAATGGCGATAGAAGTCGACGATCATCTGACGCATCCGCGCCGGTTTCACAATATCATCCACTGCGATCGACAACTGTCCGCGCCAGCCGTTCGCAATTTGCTGACACTGCTGGCGGGTGATCTGCATTTTTTTGATAACAGAGCGCCCTTCCTGTAAAAACCAGACCCCGGCGGGGGTCAACTCCACATCACGATGGCGACGCTCAAATAAGGGAACGGCGAGCCACTCTTCGAGCTGACGCACGGTATAGCTGACCGCGGAAGGCACCCGGTGAAGCTCCTGCGCGGCCGCGCTGAAGCTGCCGTTACGGGCGACGGCATCAACCACTTCCAGAGAGTATTCAGACCACATTTTCTGCCTGCAAAATTTTTGAATGCATGTGACAAATATTAGCGTTTCACAAGCCACAATGCACTCCCTACACTCTGCGGCATCGTACCTGTACACCAACTATGAGAACGTTATGTCACAACCCGGGAAAGGATTTTTAGTCTGGCTGGCCGGCCTGAGCGTGCTGGGCTTTCTGGCCACCGATATGTACCTGCCGGCGTTTGCCGCCATGCAGCAGGATCTCAACACCTCCGCCGCCTCCATTAGCGCCAGCCTGAGCCTGTTCCTCGCCGGCTTCGCGCTGGGCCAGCTGTTCTGGGGACCGCTGTCGGACCGCTATGGACGTAAACCGGTGCTGCTGAGCGGCCTGGCGATTTTCGCGGCCGGCTGTCTGGGGATGCTGTGGGTGCACAACGCCACCCTGATGTTGGCGCTGCGCTTTCTGCAGGCGATTGGCGTCTGTGCCGCGGCCGTTACCTGGCAGGCGATGGTCGCCGATTACTATCCTGCCCAGCGCACGAACCGCATCTTCGCCACCATTATGCCGCTGGTAGGACTGTCGCCGGCGCTGGCCCCGCTGCTAGGCAGCTGGCTGCTGGTGCACTTCGAGTGGCAAGCCATCTTCGCCACCCTGTTCGCCATCACTCTGCTGCTGATGCTGCCTGCCCTGCGCCTGAAGGCAGCCGCGAAGTCAGTAGTAGTGACGCAGCAAAAGATCACCTTTCTCGCGCTCCTGCGCTCCCGGGAATACAGCGGCAACGTCCTTATCTACGCCGCCTGTTCCGCCAGCTTCTTCGCCTGGCTTACCGGTTCACCTTTTATCCTGCATGAAATGGGCTATGGCCCAACCGCTATCGGCCTGAGCTATATTCCGCAGACCATCGCCTTTCTGGTGGGAGGCTATGGCTGTCGCGCGCTGCTGCAGAAATGGTCCGGTCAACAGATGCTGCCGTGGCTGCTGGTGATTTTTGCCGTCAGCGTAGCCGCCACCTGGCTGGTGGGCCTGCAAACCCATGCCTCGCTGGTGGCGTTAATGATCCCGTTCTGCATGATGGCGGTGGTCAACGGCGGGATCTACCCCATCGTGGTTGCTCAGGCGCTGAAGCCTTTTCCGCAGGCGACCGGCCGCGCGGCGGCGCTGCAAAATACCCTGCAGCTTGGCCTGTGCTTCCTGACCAGTCTGCTGGTATCCGCGCTGATCGCCACGCCGCTGCTGACCACCACCAGCGTAATGCTGGTTTCGATTGGCTTAGCCGGAATAGGCTATCGCCTGCAGCAGACGCCGGAGCTGACACCCCACTCTTCCCACGCGTAATGCCCGTCGCCAGGGCCCGGACCAGTCGTTAGCATGCTAAGAAATTTTTATTGAAAGCCAGTACTTAGCGTCCTATACTGGATCCGGGTTCACATAAATAGAAAATAGTTACAGATTAACGGATGCAGGATGCCTCCGTTTCACCATGGAAGGCCTTTCGGCAAGGGTTATCTCCCTTCCTCTGTTTACGTCGGATAGCGACTTCACGGATTATCCGTGAGATTTCTCACAAAGCCAAAAAAGCGTCTACGCTGTTTTAAGGTTCTGATCACTTGGGCGTGATGGAGAAGCTATGAGTTCATCGTGTATAGAAGAAGTAAGTGTACCAAATGATGACTGGTACCGGATTGCAGCTGAATTATTAGGCCGTGCGGGAATTGAAATCAATGGCTCCGCGCCGTCCGACCTGCGGGTTAAAAATCCTCTCTTTTTTAAACGGGTTTTGCAGGAAGGTTCGCTGGGTTTAGGCGAAAGCTATATGGACGGCTGGTGGGAATGCGAGCGTCTGGATATATTCTTCCACAAGGTGTTACGCGCCGGGTTGGAAAAGCAGCTCCCACACCATTTCAAAGACACACTCCGCATCGCAGGCGCTCGTCTGTTTAATCTACAAAGTAAAAAACGTGCCTGGATTGTCGGTAAAGAGCACTACGACCTCGGCAACGATCTCTTCAGCCGGATGCTTGATCCCTATATGCAGTATTCCTGCGGTTACTGGAAAGAGGCGCAGAGCCTCGAGGCCGCCCAGCAGGCTAAGCTGGATCTCATCTGCCGCAAACTGGAGCTGGAGCCAGGCATGCGGGTATTGGATATTGGCTGTGGATGGGGCGGTCTCGCCGAATATATGGCGCGAAATTATCAGGTCAGCGTCGTCGGCGTCACTATCTCCGCCGAACAGCAAAAAATGGCCCAGGCGCGCTGCGCCGATCTCGATGTAGAGATTCGTCTCCAGGATTATCGCGACCTGCACGACAGCTTTGACCGCATCGTCTCCGTTGGCATGTTTGAGCACGTGGGGCCGAAAAATTACGCCACCTACTTTGAGGTTGCCGACCGTAATTTGAAACCCAACGGCCGCTTTTTACTGCACACCATTGGCTCCAAGGTCACCGACCATAACGTTGACCCGTGGATCGATAAATATATCTTCCCGAACGGCTGCCTGCCTTCCGTGCGTCACATTGCCGAAGCCAGCGAGAAGCATTTTGTGATGGAAGACTGGCACAACTTCGGCGCCGATTACGACACGACCCTGATGGCCTGGTATGAGCGTTTCCTCGCCAGCTGGCCGGAAATTGCCGATAACTATTCTGAGCGTTTCAAACGCATGTTTACCTATTATCTGAACGCCTGCGCCGGCGCCTTCCGCGCCCGCGACATTCAGCTCTGGCAGGTGGTGTTCTCGCGCGGTATTGAACATGGACTGCGCGTCGCCCGTTAAATAACACTCCCCCGCTTATCGGCGGGGGATTTTTTTTCATTGACCTTAGCCGCCATCTCTTTCGCGGCCAGCACGCGTTCGACCGTATCGACAACCGCCTGGGTCTGCGGATCAATCTCAATATTGACGCGATCGCCCAGTTTTTTCGCTCCCAGGGTGGTCCGCTGCAGCGTCTCCGGAATAAGATGCACGCAGAAACGGGTCGCCGTCACCTCACCCACCGTCAGACTAATGCCGTCAATACCGATGAATCCTTTATAGAGGATGTATTTCATCAGCGTTGGATCCTGCACTTTAAACCAGATCTGACGGTTATTTTCGGAAGTCAGAATCTTCACGATTTCCGCGGTGGTCATAATGTGGCCGGACATTAAATGCCCGCCGATTTCATCACTAAATTTCGCCGCTCGCTCGACGTTCACTTCATCGCCGACCTGAATATCGCCAAGATTGGTAATCCGCAGCGTCTCTTTCATCAGATCGAAGCTGATGCGCGCGCCGTTGATTTCGGTCACCGTCAGGCAGCAGCCGTTGTTGGCTACCGAGGCGCCGGTTTCCAGCCCCTCCAGCATATGTGCCGGTAACTCAACCACGTGAGTGCGAAAATTGGGTTTATCATCAATGGAGACCACTTTCGCGGTTCCCTGAACAATACCAGTAAACATGTTTGGCTCCTGTTGAAAATCATGACGGTATCATTACCGCTTTCGCTATCGGGAACAATAACAGGAGGGCAAAGCGGTTGCCAGCGCGCTTCGTGCCTCGACTCTTTTTTCACTGGCTTAATAGCCAATCCTCGCTACAATAGACTGGAAATTCCTCATTTTTATCCCCTTGCTGCCAGTTACGGCGGCTTTTTTAGTCTCAAAATAACAACAATTCGAAGGTGTTCACGTGCAGAAGTATTTCGTTGAAGCGCGTCAGTTATTAGCTCTGGCTATACCCGTCATCCTTGCGCAGGTGGCGCAGACGGCGATGGGTTTTGTCGATACCGTGATGGCGGGTGGCTACAGCGCCACGGATATGGCCGCCGTGGCCATCGGGACCTCCATCTGGCTGCCGGCGATCCTCTTCGGCCACGGCCTTCTGCTGGCGCTGACCCCGGTGGTGGCGCAGCTTAACGGATCCGGGCGGCGGGAGCGTATCGCGCCTCAGGTGCGTCAGGGCTTCTGGCTGGCCGGCTTTGTCTCGGTGCTGATCATGGTCGTGCTGTGGAACGCCGGATACATCATCAGCTCCATGCATAACATCGATCCGCTGTTGGCTGAGAAGGCGGTTGGCTACCTGCGCGCGCTGCTGTGGGGCGCGCCGGGCTATCTGTTCTTCCAGGTCGCCCGTAACCAGTGTGAAGGGCTGGCAAAAACCAAGCCCGGGATGGTCATGGGCTTTATTGGATTACTGGTCAACATTCCGGTGAACTATATTTTTATCTATGGTCATTTCGGCATGCCCGAGCTGGGCGGCGTCGGCTGCGGTGTGGCGACGGCCTCCGTTTACTGGGTGATGTTCGCCAGCATGCTGTGGTGGGTGCGCCGGGCGCGTACGATGCGCGATATCCGCTGCGCCGAGCGCTTCAGCGGCCCTGATTTTGCCGTCCTGTTACGGCTGGTGCAGCTGGGGCTGCCCATTGCTCTGGCGCTGTTCTTTGAAGTCACTCTGTTTGCCGTCGTCGCGCTGCTGGTCTCCCCGCTCGGGATCATTGACGTCGCTGGTCACCAGATCGCGCTTAATTTCAGCTCGCTGATGTTCGTTCTGCCGCTGTCGCTGGCGGCGGCGGTCACCATTCGCGTCGGCTTCCGCCTTGGCCAGGGCTCAACGATCGATGCCCAGGTTTCGGCCCGCACCGGCGTGGGCGTGGGGGTCTGCCTGGCGGTATTTACCGCTATCTTTACCGTCCTGATGCGTAAGCAGATTGCGCTGCTGTATAACGATAATCCCGAGGTGGTGACGCTGGCCTCGCACCTGATGCTGCTGGCGGCTATCTATCAGATCTCCGACTCTATTCAGGTGATCGGCAGCGGCATTCTGCGCGGCTATAAAGATACGCGGTCTATCTTTTTTATTACCTTTACCGCGTACTGGGTGCTGGGTTTGCCAAGCGGCTATCTGCTGGCGCTGACCGATATGATTGTGCCCCGCATGGGACCTGCCGGTTTCTGGTGCGGATTTATCATCGGTCTGACCTCCGCCGCCATCATGATGATGCTGCGGATGCGTTTTCTGCAGCGCCAGCCTTCCAGCATCATCTTACAGCGCGCTGCGCGCTAACTTGTCTAAGCCCGCCGCTCCGGCGGGCTTTTTCGTTCTTCGCTATAACGGCGCGTTGTACATTCCGTTACTCCCTGACACCAAAGACTCACTGATAGCCTCCCGGCAGGCGCTTATAGTGTTGCCAACAGCCCCGCAGTGGGGTTACTCAAGAAACCAAGTCGAGGATTTCAGAATGAAAAAAGTATTAGCTCTGGTCGTTGCCGCTGCTATGGGTCTGTCATCAGTTGCTTTCGCTGCCGATGCGGCAAGCACCACCCCGAGTGCAGCAGCCAGCCATACTACCGTTCACCATAAGAAACATCACAAAGCGGCCGCGAAACCGGCAGCCGAGCAGAAAGCGCAGGCGGCGAAGAAACACCACAAAACCGCTGCGAAACCGGCAGTCGCGCAGAAAGCGCAGGCTGCAAAGAAACATCATAAAGCGGCACACCACGCAGCTAAACCGGCGGTTAAACCGGCGGCATAATGGTCAGGGCGTTAAGGTGATAAACCGGCGCTGAACAGCGCCGGTTTTTTTCAGGAGGACATTATGCTGCAACGCTATCGCTTCGAATTGCTGCTGTTACTGCTCATCGTCTGCGCGCTGTTTACCCTGCGCTTGATGTTTAAATAGCTGGCTGCTGAACCCATTTTCGGGCCGGCGGCGTATAGTCGCGAAAACCGGCGATAATCTCGTCTGCCGAGGTAGCGAACGGCAGCATCTCCGCGTAGCGCGGGTGCATAAACCCTTCCCGTACCATGTTATCGACCATCGCCTGAAGCGGATCGTAATAACCCTTAATATTCAGGAACGCGCACGGTTTCTCATGGATCCCCAGCTGCGCCCAGGTCCATTGTTCGAAAATCTCCTCGAGCGTCCCCGCCCCGCCCGGCAGGGCAATAAAGCCATCCGCCAGCGCCGCCATTTTGGTTTTCCGCTCGTGCATATCCTCGACCACATGCAGCTCCGTCAAGCCGCGGTGGGCAATTTCCCGCTCCACCAGGCCGCGCGGCATCACGCCGATCACCACGCCACCGGCCTCCAGCGCCGCATCGGCGACCGCCCCCATCAGACCAACTTTGCCGCCGCCATAGACAAGCGCCAACCCCTGCTGCGCCAGCGTACGTCCAACCAGACGGGCGGTTTCGAGGTACAGCGGATGTTCGCCAGCTGAAGAACCGCAAAAAATACCAATCGATTTCATCTTCGTTATGACTCCTTCTCTTCTGGTGGCCGATAATTTAACACATCGGCAACCCTTCCGCGCAGGTTTGGACTGCCTGAAAAATGAGAGCCGTGATGCTCGCTGGCGAAGAAATATCCTTGTGGTTCAGTAAAATATATCCGGAATGAGTAAAAGTTCCGCAATCGCATGCAATGTGCAAGAAAAGTGACGTTTACCTCTTGCCACATCCCCTCCCTGCCGCTAATATGCGTCCCCGTTGTCACCACAACATTGCGTTCGTAGCTCAGTTGGTTAGAGCACCACCTTGACATGGTGGGGGTCGTTGGTTCGAGTCCAATCGAACGCACCATAATGCGTTTATAGCTCAGTTGGTTAGAGCACCACCTTGACATGGTGGGGGTCGTTGGTTCGAGTCCAATTAAACGCACCATAATGCGTCTGTAGCTCAGTTGGTTAGAGCACCACCTTGACATGGTGGGGGTCGATGGTTCGAGTCCATTCAGACGCACCAATCATTTTTCCTTCTGTAATTCCTGAATTTTATCACCTGCTCCCCGTTGGTATTGCTGACTTAAAATGTTGTGTATTGGCAAAGCGTTTTCCTTGCATAGTCCATACTAGTCCACATGAGTGCTAAGGAAGCCAACCCTTTTAATGAGCATCAAAAATCGATCAACAGACCACGCCGTTTAATTTCTTAATGATAATCATTCCATTCATCATAAATATATGCATATGCAAATCGATATATCAGATACCCCACCAGGAATCCCACAACTGAAAGTAAACCCCAGAGAAATTTATATTCATTTACTGAGAAAAAAAAGAACCAACCAGCCAGCGCGATACCTGAAGCACCTAATCCCATCCCAGCCCCTCTGATAACACGGGAAAACAGGATGAGTAATGTTCGTTTTATATTCATAATCCACCAAAGAAATATTCACATATTTTGTTAAATTCTGCTGGATTCTTATCACCGACCATACACGCTGTTTCGAAAGGTTTTACAATATCCTCAACAAGAAAATACAGAACATCCAGATCTCGCAGATTTTGCAGTTTATCATGCAGTACCGGATTTCTGCGCTTCAGATATCGGGACGTGTATATCGCTCTGGATGTTTCAGCTCCAACGGATAATAATAATCCGGCAAGACTTCCTGCAAAAAAAGCGGACACTCCTCTTGAGGCGTTCCCCTCTTCCTCATCCCGCTCCGCGTCAGGTGCTGCGGCTTCGGTCCTGCCGCCATATGGGTTAACAGTTGCTGATTCAGCAGGCTGTCGATATTGCGCCCCCCGGTGAACAACCATCCGGTAGCGTGACTGCCCCAGCGGTTGCTTTACCAAACTGGTTGCATCGTTTATCAGCCTGTTCCTCATCGCTTCACTCCATCTTTTCTGGCGTTAAAATTCATCATTACGACCTCCATTCGTTACCCTTCGCCACCCACTGGCCGCGCTATCGCACCCGCCTGCTTTCGCGAACGCTACCGCCCGTCGCTGTCTCCCTACAGGAACCCAAAGCGCATTGGGTAAGGCAGAACGGTGATCTTTTATTTAACGCCCGGAATAACAGTCGCTCAGCAATAAATGTCCAAGGAAATCCCGTTCGTATCCGCGTACTGCCGGAGTACGTCCAGTTTTAATTCAGTGGCATCTCGGTTCAGATCGGGAGTAACTGCGTAATACTGACAAAGACGATAAGCAGAATAAAACAAATAAACTGACAATATTTTGTAAGACGAGAGATGGAGGCCGTCTGGACGCAGGGCGGAAGCGGTGGCTTCGTAACAACAATATTCCATACTGAAAACTATTCCCTGGTGTAAAAAAGCGAGCGCGCGGTACAACCGGGAGGAAACCATGCCACAGTAAAATAAAGAAAGTCCAGCCCCGACCGGGCCAGACTGACTTTTTAAGATTAACGCCCGAATTACATTGAGAATTTACATATAAATGACCTGAGCCATTGATCATCTAATAATATAGCGGACGGATCGCACACATCCAGAATAAGCTACGAAAACGCACCATGAAATACATTGCTGTCCTGATTTATATCAGTAAATCCCCCCCGACCGTATATCGTATAACAGCTCATATTATCCAGGCGATCCTGACAGGGATAATATTCCCCGACCATAAAGCGCAGCGGCAGCTTGCGCACCCACCGTCTGACAGACAAGTCCCGCATATTGCCTTCAGACAAGGCGATGACTGGCCTGCGCCATCGCCAGGGCGTCTTCCCCTGCCGGCAGCCGCGAAGGGGCATCAGCATCATGCACCATTCGCCAGACGGCCTGAGCGACATCCGTCGCCTGCGTCACGCTGGCGTTATCCTGCATGCTGTCGAAGATCTGCTGGCCGAGCGCCGCATAGCTCTCCGGGAGCTGCCCCATCGTCCGGCGGGCGTTTTCCCCGAACCGGGTCTGCGGGGCGCGTCCCGGGAGGATCAGCCCGACGCGAATATTAAAAGCACGGAGCTCCAGCGCCAGCGACTCTGTGAAGGCATTCACCGCCGCCTTACTCGCGGTGTAGACAGCCAGCAGGGGCATCGGTTGCAGGGTGACCGCCGAGGTAATATTAACGATGGTCCCGCTTCGGCGCGCTCTGAACCGGGGGATCACCGCCTGGGTCATGGCAATCGTTCCCAGGGTATTGG